>FUWD013247015.1_pt1 | contig 11588 bp, 11 predicted proteins | sample 1063281 | NCBI WGS metagenome assembly FUWD01 (sample SAMEA79048168, study PRJEB19326) | metagenome | biome: marine
TCATGTATCGATACGGTGTTGTGCTTTCGTTCTCAGCAAGAGCTTTATTTAAGGCTGATCGATACGCGGTACGTACTTCCGTTGAGATATGTATTACTGAAACTCCAGCTTTAATGACCGCCGTAAAATCTTCATCAGCTGAACCTGAACCTCCATGCAGTACAAGTGGTACACCGCCCTTTTTACGCACTTCAGACACACGCCCTGGATCAAGTCGTGGATTTCCTGTTTTAATCATACCGTGTACATTTCCTACTGACGGTGCAAGAAGATCTACACCTGACTCTTGTACGAATGTATCAGCCTCAGCTGGATCAGTCATTGTTGCCTCTCCTACACCTTCTGGTAATTCGTCTTTCATACTTGAACCAACGCCGATATATCCTAGTTCGGCTTCAATTAATGTATCCGCATCAGCTTCATTTCGATACATCACGACATCACGTGTCATTTTTACATTTTCTTCGAATGATTTGTCAGCAGCATCAATAATGACCATATCGTAACCTGCTTCAATAGCTTCTTTTGCACCTTCTACAGTTGTTGTGTGGTCCGCATTACTAAATACAGGATAATCGTACTCTTCACGTAAGCTTTTTATAAAATCTACAAATTGTTTTGGACCAAAGAACTCGCGTTCGCCTTCTGAAGTTCCGATAATGACAGGAACCTTTTCACCAAGCTCTTCTGATAGATTTTGAGCTGCATTAAATACTCCCCACAACATGTCGAGCGTTGTAATATTAAAATGTCCGATAGCTTTACCTTTTGATTCGTAGTCTAAAATATATTCACGTAATATTTTCATATTATTTATTATAACATGTTATAATTTTCCTCATATGTCATTGTTTATAGAATTTAGTATTTTGATGGTTATCGCGACACTTGTTGCGGTTGTTATGCGATATTTGAAACAACCATTACTCATTGGACACATTCTTACAGGAATTATTGTAGGACCTATTGTTCTCTCTTTCATTACCTCAACTGAAACACTTCACTTATTTAGCGAGATTGGTATTGCAATTCTTTTGTTTATTGTTGGACTACATCTACATCCAAGTACTATGAAGAAGTTTGGAAAAGTTTCTCTTATTACGGGATTTGGACAAGTATTATTTACATCACTTGCTGGTTTTTTTGTATGTCTAGCGCTTGGCTTTACGACGCTTACTTCAATTTATGTTGGGATAGCTCTAGCATTTAGTTCTACTATCATCATTATGAAATTAGTTGCCGACAAAGGCGACATTGAAAGCTTGTATGGGAAAATCTCAATCGGCTTCCTCTTGGTGCAAGACATTATTGCTATTCTTCTACTCTTTTTTATTCCTATTATCGCTGAGGGAAATTTTACTATGATCACCGTTGCTGTGCTCCTTGTTAAAATGATTGCAACGTTTGGAATACTGTATATTTTCTCGCGAAAATTCTTACCAAAAATTTCAGACTTTATGAGTCACTCAACAGAACTATTGTTCTTGTTTACGATTGCGTGGGGATTAGGTATTGCAACTATCTTTAAAGTCTTAGGATTCAGTATTGAAAGTGGTGCCTTGATTGCTGGTATCACACTTGCAAGCCTGCCAGCCCGTGTTGAAATTGCTGCCCGACTGACACCGTTGCGTGATTTCTTTATCGTTATGTTCTTTATCCTATTAGGAGCACAAATGGAAATCACAAGTATCGCTGTCTTGATAGTACCTGCTATTATTTTGTCACTTCTTATCCTTATCGGAAACCCTCTTATCTTGATGAGTATTATGGGTATGCTCGGCTACAAAAAGAAAACAAGTCTTCAAACCGGATTTACGGTGGCTCAAATTAGCGAATTCTCTCTTATTTTAATTGCGCTTGGGTTCAAATTAGGTCATGTTGATCAAACGATTGTATCGCTTGTGACCCTTGTAGGCCTTATTACTATCTTTGGATCAACATATCTTATCCTCTATTCAGAAAAAATATATGCATTCCTTGAAAAGTTTCTCAGCTTTTTTGAACGAAAACAAACAAGTGAACCAACTTTTAATGAGAAGAGATACGATGTTATCTTATTTGGATGTAATCGTATTGGACATAACTTTGTCGAAGAATTACGCAAATCACCTTCTTCGTTCCTCGTTATTGAACATGACCCTACTATTGTAAAGAGTCTTACCGAACAAAAAACCGATGTTCAATTTGGTGATGCAAGTGACGTTATGATGCTGGAAGCGTTACCATGGGTAAAGAGTGAGATTGTTATCTCAACCATACCTCATCAAGAAATAAATGCTCTTATTCATCAAAAGATAAAAGAAGTGAATCCAAGTGCGATATTTATTACTGTTGCGGCTCGCATTCAAGATGCTATGGAGCATTATAAAAACGGTGCTGACTATGTAGTGCTACCACATTTCTTGGGTGCACATCACGCAGCTGAAGTTGTGATGGATCTCAAAAATAATAAAGGTGCGTACACCAAACTACGCCACAAACACATCGACAACTTGAAGCTACATTTAGAAGCTGGGCACGAACATCCTTAAGTGTTAATGAAAAGAGTGTGATAAAATAATCACATGTTAAAACAATCACGACTTGATGCACTTGCTGATGGAATATTTGCAATCGTTATGACCCTACTGGTTCTTGAGATTCGTATTCCTGAAATCTTTCAATATGCGACTGAAACTGAATTAACAAGTTTTTTGATTGAGAACCTACCACTATTTATCAGCTACATGTTGTCATTTACTTTACTCTTTGTATACTGGCGAGCACATCATTATATTGCATCAATTTTAGCACGCAATATTGATCAACAACTTGCTGCGATAAATGCATTCTTTTTAATGCTTATTGCGCTCGTTCCTTTTTCAACGCATTTCATAGGGGCCTTCAGTTACTCTCAAATTGCTATTATTTTTTATGGAGGAAATATGATTTTAATTTCTATGACTCTTCTATGGATGCGTCTTTATATTCGAGATTCTAAAAATATTGACAACATTGAAGTTGGTCATGACAGCGAAGTGCGAGGAATGATGCGTATTGTTATGCCAGCAGTAATGGCAGTAGGTGCAATCGGACTGTCATTCATTAACACAAATTTTTCATTACTTCTCTTTTTGATTGCTATCTTCTTTAATCTTTCTGACTCTTCACCTTTCGTATATAAAGCCTTCAAACGTCTCAATAAAGCTCTTGCAATAGACACACCAAAAAAAACCAGTTAAACGAAAAACTACAATAAAGAAGTCCAGATAGCTGTAATATCTTCGAATGGAATCACTCCTTCACGAATAAGATTAATAGTATCATCTTTAATTTTAATAATAGTTGATGGCTGTCCAGTATAAAGTGTGTCTTTGGGATCAATATAAATGTCAACATCATCACCAAAGTATTTTCTTATATCTTCTACTGACACTGCAGGAGTTTTTCCTTCTGGATTTGCACTTGGTGCTATAATAGGACCGACACCCTCAATAACCTTTTGCAACCTTGCATTATCTGGTAATCGAAACGTTAGCTCACCTGTCCCGCGATGCAAATATTCATATTGTTCCAAATATTGTTCATCAATACGAAGAATGACTGTCACAGGACCTGGCCAAACTTTTTGCAAAAAATCTTGAAATCGAGCATTAAGAATCACATAAAAATCATCAAGTTGTTTTATATCATTAATCAAAATGATGCAGGGTTTATGAACGTCTCTTTTTTTAATAGTATATATTTTTTCAACTATCTCAGCGTTCGAAGCTCTTCCCACTAAACCAAACAATGTATCCGAAGCAATAACGCCTATGTTTCCATCATTTAATCGTTCTATAATTTTTTCTATTGATTTTTCCATACGCAAAATGTATTACACAATATATCGACTATACCTTTCTCTATATATGGTCACTATAAACAGTTTATCAGAAATTCTTAAATTATATCAACTTTTTAAACTTTGAACTCTATAACATCTCCATCTTTTACAACATATTCCTTCCCTTCAGTTCTCACTAACCCTTTTGCTTTAGCATTTACCATAGAGTCTACTTCTAATAAGTCACTCCAAAATACAACTTCTGCACGAATAAACTGCTTTTCAAAGTCAGTATGAATTGCAGCTGCAGCTAGAGGTGCTAACGAGTTTTGTACAATTGTCCAAGCACGTGTTTCTTTTTCTCCTGTAGTAAAATAGGTAGCAAGTCCAAGTAATGTATATGATTTTTTAATCAATGTATCAATACCATCGTCATTGTGCCCTATTTCTTCTCGCATCATAATTTTATCGTCGCCTTCAAAGTCAGATAATTCGTGTTCAGTTTTTGCATCAATCATTACCCATTGTGAACCATAACTTTCAATTTCTCTACAGATTTTTTCAAAATCTTGTGGCTGAGTTTCATCAAGGTTTTTACCTCCAGACCGCTTATTAAGTCCGTAAATAAATTTCTTCCGAGTCAGTAGGTTTAATTGTCGAATTATTTTTTCTTCATCTTCTCCAAGAGAGACCGTATTTGCCATTTTTTCCTCAAGGAGCGCTTCATGGATTTTTTTTGCCACGAGATTTTCCGCAATTGCGATCTTGTCACCACGCTTCACATCTTTCTGAAGATTAGAAATTCGTTTTTCAATAGTTTCAAGGTCAGCCAAGATAAGCTCCATATTAATTACTTTAATATCTCGAAGCGGATCAATTTCTCCATACACATGATTAATTGTCTCTTTACCGTCATCGACAGCAAAAATACGGACCATCTCCAATATGGCATCAACCTCTCGAATATGCGCAAGGAATTTATTTCCTAAACCTTCCCCTTTGCTTGCGCCTTCGACAAGACCTGCAATATCAACAAACTCTACAGCAGCAGGAATTGTTTTTTGAGTTTTCGAAAATTCCGCAAGTTTATATAACCGATCATCTGGTACCGCAACAACACCGACCGACGGGTCAATAGTGCAGAATGGGTAGTTCTCTGCGGGAACTGATTTTTTTGTAAGTGCGTTAAATAGTGTTGATTTACCAACGTTTGGTAATCCAACAATTCCGATAGATAGTTTCATAGTTAATATATTATTTACCTTTTTGCATTCCTCCCATCAATTGCTGTAGCTCGGATTGATGTTCACGCATCACCTGCATCATTGCAGCTTGCTCATTCATACCTTGCTTTTGTTTTGCTTTCGCCTCTTTTTCAATCTTTTGGAAAAATTCTGGATTACTTACCACAAGCTTTACAAATATTTCAACTTGTTCCTCTGGTAGTCCTGATTTTTTAAGTTGTCGACGCACAAGTGCGCTCATTGCTTTATCTTTTATATTCTTAAACATATGCCAAAATAGTACCAATTTTGCCTAAAAATAACAAGATAATCGTGTAATATTAATCCTTCTCACCCGTCATCATTACATTTAACCCTATTTGACACGTTTGTAATATATGGTCTTGTCATCAGTCATATATAGCGAGAACATACATTAACTAACCTTTTAACTACTACACAATGGAAATGTTAAACGATCAAAACGTAATGACAGCAATTGCAACCCTCACTTTTCACATCTCAGCAAGACTCTATTGTCTTGCAAAAGACAGAGGAGTTATCTAAGTGAGTATCTATTGCACTTAAGAAGAAAAAGGCACCACAAGGTGGCCTTTTCTTTTACCAGTAATATTCATGAGAGTTTTAAGGAAAGTAAAAAAGGAGAATCTTGACGATAACTCCTTTTCTAAAATCTTATTAGGTTTTATTTTTTCTCCGCACCTGGCTTAATGCTGGTGTTAAAAATTAGATACACTTCATACGGACTTACCAAACTCAGATCAAGATCTGAGTTATCAGATGCTTTTTTGTAGAGTTTCTTAGCGACCTTCGCTTGAAACTTTACTGACTCAAAGGTATGCTTTTAGCAGTCTCCTGACTTCGTAAAGCAGACATAATACTTTCATCTTCCGTAACGAGTAATTTATAATACTCTTCTGTTTTGGTTAATAAAAAATGATATGTCTTGTCCTTTTTGATCTCCACTGATATTTTCAGTGGATACAATTCAAGTGTAGAAGTAGCCCCTTCTATACCTTTCTGAGCATGAAGCGTAGTAGATACTGCAAACATTACAATAATTACAATAAAAAGCTTTTTCATTTTTTGTGGTTTTATGATTGAGCAGAATTGCCAAATCTTATTTATCTCCACAGTAGTACACTATCTATATATTGTCAATATCTATGATTTGAGCTTCCTTCTATTTAAACTTCTCGTAATACCTTTATATATTTCATCAACAAGAATTACGCTTGATCCAACTACCATTGCAATTCCCCACTGGCGAAGTGACAGTGGTACAGTTGCGAATACAACTTGCATAAATGATACATGTACTACAGCAAACTGCAGTAGTAGCACAAGAACTGATCCTGCAAGCAACCATGGTGACTGTAGTGGATTTTCAGTGAAACAAGATTTGCTGTCAGTACGTATACTCCATAATCGAAAGAGTTCAAAAAAACCAAGTGTCACCAATGTCATAGTGCGTGCCAACTCAAGATCGGATTGGTACATATAGAAAACTCCAAGCGTACCTAATGCAATAAATACACCAAACATAACGAGTCTCACAAAACCAGCCTTATCAATAATATACTTAGTTGGTTTTTTAAATGGGTTTGAAAGAATATTTTTCTCCATCGGCTCAAACGCTAAGGCAAGCACTAGGAATGTATCTGTTATTAAATTAATCCAAATAAGTTGTGCTGGAAATAAGGGAATAGGTAACAATAACGTGATAGCCAGAACAATAAGGAGTAGTTCGCCAAGGTTTGTAGAAAAAAGATAAACAATCACTTTTTTTAACGTATTAAAAATATGGCGCCCTTCTTCTATAGCAGCAGTAATGGTTGCAAAATTATCGTCAAGCAATACCATGTCTGCTGCCTCTTTCGTAACCTCGGTACCAATACCTCCCATAGCAAGACCTAAGTGTGCTGCAGCAAGTGGTGGTACATCGTTCACTCCATCCCCTGTCATAGCAATTATATCTCCTCGTTTTTTATATGCTTCTACAATCTGTAGTTTATGCTCTGGTGTAACACGTGCGAATACTGAAACATTATCAAGCGCTTTGATTAATTGTTCGTCGCTCATAGTATCAAGCTCGCTTCCAATCAAGACACGGTCACCGTCCTTATATATACCAGCTTTAGCAGCAATAGCTTGCGCTGTTATTTTATGGTCCCCAGTAATCATAACGACTCGCATACCGGCTTGCTTAGTCTTTGCAACAGCATCTGGAACTTCGGCGCGCATACTATCGCGCATACCAAACAAAGAGACGAAGGAAAGATTCTTTAGTTCAACGTTGTCTTTAGACACAGAAACATTTTTAGTCTGCACAGCAAGCATAACAACGCGCAAGCTTTGTTTTGCCATACGTTCCATTTCTAATAACACTATTTGTTTTTCATTCTCAGAAAGAGGTGTAACTCCTTCTGCGTGCCACATGTGCGTACAATACTCGATCACTACTTCTGGAGCTCCTGCAATCACCATAACAAGACTGTCTTTAATAGTATGAGCGCTTGTATAATATTTGTCAGTCGTATTAAACGGAGTCTCATACAGTACCGGCGAATCTTGCAGTACATCTAGTTTTTTATACCCAGACTTTTCTCCTAACACCAGCAAGGCTCCTTCTGTAGGGTCGCCCGTCACCATATATACACCTTTCTTTTTGATAAGATCTGCATTAGCAGAAAGTGTTGCAAGATATACTGCATAATCAAAACCAAGTTCATGTGACACGACCGCAGGCTTTCCTTTATATAATATTTCTCCTTTTGGAATATAGCCTTCACCGCTGACTGTATATAAATTATTATCAACGAACACTTGCTCTACCATTAACTCATTACGCGTAATAGTTCCTGTTTTATCAACTCCGATTACTGTTGTGTGAGCCAGACCTTCAACAGCTTGTAATTTTTTAACCAAGGCATTTCTTTTTGCCATACGATTTACACCAAGCGCCAGTACTAACGTCATAACAATCGGTAATCCTTCCGGAATAACAGACACTAAAAGCGAACTTGCCATAAGTAACATGTCTTTCCATGCATGACCTATAACAAGTCCAAGAATTGCAACAGCGATAATAACCACAATAGTTACAATCATGATAATCTTTGAAAGTGATGCAATGTTTTTCTGTAAAGGAATTTCGGTTTCAATATCAGCAATTTTTTGAGAAATCTGACCCATGACAGTATGAATACCGGTTGTTGTTACTACGGCTTTTGCAATACCGTCGACAAGAAACGTTCCGTTGAATACGCGATTATGCTGATCAGATGTAACAACATTTTTTTTATCAATAACGTCTAAAGACTTTTCAACAGGTAGTGATTCGCCCGTAAGCGCAGCTTCGTTTACACGCACAGATTCTGCTTCGATAAGCCGTGCATCTGCAGGTACACGATCGCCAGGATATAATTCAATAATATCACCAGGTACTAGCTCATTACTTGAAACTTCTGTTGGTATTCCGTCACGCAAAACTACAGTTTGTGTCTGTGTATATTTTTTTAATGCGCGAAGTGATTGTTTTGCTTTACCTTCCTGGAAAGCTCCCACAACACCATTCAGTAACAACACACCAACAATTACTGAACCATCAATATATTCCCCCAAAAGAAAAGCGAGTAGTGCTGCGACCATAAGTATAAAGAGGAGTGGACTATTGAACTGTCTTGCGAATAAAGAAAACCAGGTCTCGTGTGGCTCTTCTGGCAAAGCATTGAAACCATATTTTTCAAGACGTAAAGGTATATCATCCGTTGTAAGTCCTGTTATTTTTGTATCAAGCTTTTCAAGTGCTTGATCCCCCGTAAGACGCCACCATTGTATTTCTGTATCTTGCATATAATCAACTACTATTAATTTTATAATCACGAGCCTCACCACTAAAAAATGCACGTACTGCCTTATGTAATGGAAGAATAGAAAGATAAAAACGCAAATCAATAAGATGTCGCATCCACCATGCTAATTTTCCAGATAATGTTACACCTTTATGAACAAGAATAGCCCAACCTGGACCAATTGGAATATCGTATGAAACATTCTGTGGTACATATTTCTGTACAGTAGTATTATTTTCTTTATTAGCAATTTGATTTGCGATATACCCACCGTCAAACAATGCTGTCTGAGCCATGCCAGCATACTCAGTTTTTGCATTATCACCACCGACAAAAATATTCTCAAAGTGTTTCGCCTGTAAATATTCGTCAACTACCACATGTGATTGTGCATCATATTCAAACCCTGTAATTGATTTAAATATGTGGTTATTTTGAACACCTGCTGCCCAAATCACAGTCTTGGCACCTATTGTCATATCTTTAAGAAAAACGGTCCATGATTCATCTTTTACCAACATACGATTAAGATAGATATTTACACCAAGTTCATTAAGACGCTGTGTTGCAAGTCTTGAAACTTTCTCTGACATACGACCCAAAAGACGTGAACCTGCTTCAACAAGATCAACTGTTATAAAGGATTCGTCAATTCCGTACTGTATTGCTAATTTTTTCACGTACAAAGCAAGTTCACCTACGAGTTCAACACCTGAAGGACCGCCACCAACAATAACGAAATGTAAGTTAAGTAGCTTTTCTTCTACTGATGCGTCAATGCACATTTCAAATAGTTCGTGCAATCGGTTTTTGAGACGCAATGCTTGATGAATAGATTTAAAATTAAATGACAGCTCAGCAATACCTTCGATATTAAAATAAGTATTTTCACTTCCAATACCTACGACAACATAATCGCCAGTATAAACACCACCTTCTCCTGTTATCTTTTTATGCACAGGATCAATATCAATAATCGTATCCTGTACAAAGAAACATTTGGAAACGATCAAAAATGTCAGAGAGCATGACACAAGCCTGCAACGGAGATGACCCTGTCACAACGCGATATAAAGCTGGGTAATATTCAAAATAATCTTTATTACTCACCAAAGTTATGCGAACATCAGGAAGTAATTTAGTAAGACGCATTGCGCAGGAAATGCCGACGAATCCAGCACCGACTATAACAACATGAGAGGTTTTTTTATGATTCATAATAGAAATATTATAACACAGTACACAGCTACACATCCTTTAAACTATGCATATAAAGGAGCTTAGGATATACTGTAATATAGTTACATATTAAACGTCATCACTTATGGAGGATATTTTACAGCAAAAATTCTTAGAAGCCTATGATACTTATAACGACGATATATTTCGTTTCTGTATTGTAAAGGTACGCAATCGTGATATTGCTCTTGACATAGCTCAAGATACGTTTACTAAAACGTGGGAATACCTTTCATCTGGCAAAGAAATTGACAACATGCGAGCCTTCCTCTATCAAGTTGCACGAAATGCAATCATTGACTGGTCACGCAAAAAGAAAAGTGAATCTCTCGATGCTCTTACTGAAACTGGGCTTGAGTTTGGTTCAGACGATGAGGTTAAACAGACAGAAAACAGTATTGATGCCAGAGAAGCCGCTAAATTTATTGATGACTTACCTGACAAATATCGAGACATTTTATACTTTAGATATGTAGAAGATTTGTCAATTCAGGAAATTGCTGACATCACAGGAGAACGAGAAAATACGGTCTCCGTCCGAGTTCACCGAGGTGTAAAGATGATAGAAGAACTATTTAATCAAAAACAATCATGAAATTTTCAGAAAAAAAACTAAAGGAAGCTCTGAAAACAATTCGCATGTCTCGTGACGAGCGGACAGCTATTCGTCGCACCTTGCAACGACACATGAATGCATATTCAAAACCAATTAAGTCACCTTTTATACAGCATGCACACCGTTTTGTTTTACGGCCCATGCAAGTAATGACTATTATGTTAGTAGTACTGATATCTTCAGGAACTGGTCTGTCATATGCTGCAAACGAAGCTTTGCCGGGTGACCCTTTATATGGATTCAAAATCGGTATCACCGAAGAGCTAAAAACTATTACAATGAAAGATGATGTTCGTGCTAATTACGAAGTAACGCGAGCCGCTAAAAGACTTGAAGAAACTGCTCAGCTAGCATTAACAGGTCGTTTAGACCACGAAGCTGAAACAGTAATTCGAGAACAACTCACTATACATACACAAAAGGCTCAGAAATTTGCCCAGAAAGCAAGTAGCGAGAAACCAGAGACACCAGCTACTGTGGCGGGTGATATTAATAGTGAGCTATCAGCACGTTCACAAGTACTTACTGAAATTAAAGCAATCAAGCAAATTAACGGTGAGCTTACAGGTATTCTTGAAACAACTAGAGAATCTATTGATATCGCCATACAAGACGAAGAAGACGCTTTGAAAGTACTTGCAGCTAACAATGAGCAATCAGAAGTAACTATCGACCGTATTACTGAACAACGAAAAAAACTGGATGAAAAACTTGCCCTACTTGAAGAGTTTGTACACACACCAATCGAAAATCTTGAATCAGAACTAGAAGAAATTGCTATCGATCTTGATACTGTAAATCTAGAAAGTCCTGTCGCAGAAGTAGTATTA
>FUWD013429697.1_pt7 | contig 11582 bp, 9 predicted proteins | sample 1063281 | NCBI WGS metagenome assembly FUWD01 (sample SAMEA79048168, study PRJEB19326) | metagenome | biome: marine
TTTCTTGCTACTTTTTTAGCAGATATTTTTTTCCCACTAAGACGAGCGTCTATTACATTTTTGTTAGTTTTACAAGATGTAAAAACAATTAAAAAAATACAAATCTGTAAAAGATATTTCATCAACTTTACTATTTATTTAAATCTTATTTAAAAAGTATAATCTCTTATATAATTTCTAAAGGAAAAAACCTAGAATATAATTATTTGAGATTTTACTTTTTTAGAAATATTACTTATAATAACTCTGTATAATCCCCAATACTTACAGAGGTGTATTTACCATTATATTTAGCGTGATTTCCAATCATAGCATTATTTAAGTGTGCATTAGAAATATTTACATTTGATTGAATAAGTGAATTCTCTATACTAGAATTCTCTACTCTACTATTTGCTCCAATAGAAACATAAGGACCAATTTTCGTGTTTTTTAAAACTACATTTTCTCCTATAAAACAAGGTTGAATAATTTCTGAATTCTCTAAAATTACATCTACGGAAACTAAATTATTTCCTGCAGCTTGCTCAAAACCTAAAACTCGTTTGTTCGTATCTACCGTTGGGTCTTTTTTCCCGCAATCCATCCAAGAGCTAACTCTACCCGGAATAAATTTAGCTCCATCTCCTTTTAAGGTCTCTAAAACATTTGTTAATTGATATTCATTATTTTCTTTTAAATCATTGTCAATTAAATATTGGATCTCATCTCTAACTCTGTCACCATCTTTAAAATAATAAATTCCTATAATTGCTAAATCTGAAACAAAATCTTTTGGCTTTTCTATAAAATCAGTAATAAAACCATTATCAATTTTTACAACTCCAAAAGCACTTGGGTCGTCTACTTGTTTTACCCAAATTGCGCCGTCTACAGATGCATCTAGTTTAAAATCTGCTTTAAACAAAGTGTCTGCATATGCAACAACACAGGGCCCACTTAAAGAATCTTTAGCACAAAACAGAGCGTGCGCTGTACCCAAAGCTTCTTCTTGAACATACACAGAACCTTTTGAACCTAATTCTTTTGCAATTTTCAACAACTCTTCTTTAGTGTTGGCAGGAAACCCTTTTTCTAATGGACCAATTATAAATGCAATTTCATCTATTTTTTCGTTTATGACAGATGAAATATCTTCAACCAAACGCTGAACAATTGGTTTTCCTGCAATTACCGTTAATGGTTTTGGGACGGTTAATGTATGTGGTCTTAATCGTGACCCAACTCCGGCCATTGGTACTATTATTTTCATAAATATTTCTTTCTATTTTTCAACATGCAATATACTACTTGTTAAGAGATTAAAAAAAGCTAAATTCCTTTAGGAATTGAACTTATAAGGGTTTTAGTATATACTGTTTTAGGATTTTTATAGATAATATCAGCATCTCCAATTTCTTCAACTTCTCCTTTATTCATTACCACTAATTGATCTGACATATATTTAACAACAGATAAATCATGTGAAATAAATATGTATGTAAAATTAAATTCAGATTTCAAATCATTCAATAAGTTCAAAACCTGTGCTTGTACGGATACATCTAGAGCAGAAACAGATTCATCACAAATAATTAATTTTGGCTTTACGGCTATAGTTCGTGCAATACCTATACGTTGTCTTTGTCCGCCAGAAAACTCGTGCGGATATCTATTAAAATGTGTTTCTTCTAGTCCTACTTTTTTTAATAAATCTAAAACAAATTGAGTTCTTTGCTTTTTATTAGCTAAAACACCATGAACTTTCATAGGTTCTAAGATAGATTTCCCAACAGTAATTCTTGGGTTAAGTGATGAAAAAGGATCTTGAAATATAATTTGAATGTCTTTTCTTAATCTTTTTAAAGATGTCTTTGTTAATCTCGTAATATCTTTACCTTCAAAAAAAACTTGTCCAGAAGTGGCTTTTTCTAAGTGTAAAATTGTTCTTCCGAGAGTTGTTTTTCCACAGCCGGATTCTCCAACTAAACCTATGGTCTCACCTTCAAAAATCTTAAAAGAAACATTATTAACTGCTTTTACAACTTGATCTTTTTTAAACCAAGAACCTCTAGTTATAAAGTTTTTCTGTAAATTATAAATTTCTAAGAGTGGTTTTTGGCTATATAATTTTTTGTGAAAATTTATTCTGTCCATATCTGTGTAAACTTTCTTTGAAGCCGTCTCTTCAAAAAAATCTTTAACTGTAGGGAGCTTTGTAAGTCTTACGTCTAAGCTTGGTTTAGAATTAATTAATGCCTTTGTGTAATTTTCTTTGGGATTTAAAAAAATATCGTTTGTATTCCCTTGTTCAACAATAGTACCTTTATACATAACAATAACCCTATTCGCTATTTCGGAAACTAACGCTAAATCATGGGTGATAAAAAGAATACTCATCCCGTATTCTTGTTGTAATTCTTTTAATAAAAGTATAATTTCTTTTTGGACAGTAACATCTAAGGCTGTTGTTGGTTCATCAGCAATTAATATTTCCGGTTTACAGGCAATTGCCATTGCTATCATGACGCGTTGTTTCTGCCCACCACTTATTTGATGTGGATAGGAGGAATAAATACTATCTACCCGTGGTAGTTTTACTTTTTTAAAAAGAGATATCACCTCTTCTTTGGCTTCAGATTTAGATAAGCGGGTGTGCTGTTGTAAAATTTCTTCAACCTGGTAACCACAGCTTAATGTTGGATTTAAACAACTCATCGGCTCTTGAAATATCATTGCAATTTTCTTGCCTCTTATTTTTTGAAATTGTCTTTCTGAATAACTATTTAAGTCATCTTCATTGAAGAGAATAGTGCCTGACGTTTTTGCTATTTCTTTTGGTAATAGACCTAAAACAGCTAGAGAAGTGATTGATTTTCCACTCCCTGACTCACCCACCATTCCTAAAATTTCATTTTCATTAAGTGAGAAGGAAATATTATGAATTACCTCTGTAAACTTTTTATCTAGAAGGAATGAAATTGAAAAATTCTTAATCTTTAGCATTAAAGAGTGTTTAAAAAATAAAAATAGGCTTTTAATTTTATTCATTTTTCTCAAGAGAGAGAAATTTCATTTATCATAGATATAAAAGTTAATTTATAAGTTTAAAACTAAGTTAACGGTTGGGTTTTTTGTTTCTTTGTAATTCCTAAAAATTAAGCTTTTGAATTACTTAACAGTCGAAAATATTTCTAAATCTTATGGCGAACGTGTTTTGTTTGAAGATATTTCCTTTGGAATTAATAAAGATCAAAAAATTGCTTTTGTCGCTAAAAATGGAAGTGGAAAAACCTCTATTTTAAATATTATTGCAGGATTAGATACTTCTGATTCAGGGCAAGTAGTAAGTAGAAAAGGTATTTCTATTGCTTATTTAGCTCAAAATATGGATCTAAATAAAAAGTTAACAATTGAGGAAACGATTTTTGCAACAGATAATACAGTTCTCAACGTTGTAAAACAGTATGAAGCGGCTTTAAAAAATCTTGAAAATGCAGATGCATATCAAGCGGCTTTTGAATTAATGGAGCAATATAATGCTTGGGATTTTGAAACACAATACAGGCAAATATTATCAAAACTAAAATTAGACGATTTAACTTTAAAAGTTGGAGAGCTCTCAGGAGGGCAAAGAAAACGTCTCTCCTTAGCAATCGTATTAATTAATAAACCTGATTTATTAATTCTTGATGAACCAACAAATCATTTAGATTTAGAGATGATAGAATGGCTAGAGGCTTTCTTTGCAAAAGAAAAAATTACGCTTTTTATGGTAACGCATGATCGGTATTTCTTAGAACGCGTTTGTAACGAAATAATTGAATTAGATCAAGGAAAAATATATAAATACAAAGGGAATTATTCTTACTATCTTCAAAATAAAGAAGAACGTTTAGCTCTAGAGGCTACTAATTTAGGAAAAGCAAAAAGTCTATTTAAAAAAGAATTAGACTGGATGCGCAGGCAACCAAAAGCTAGAACTACTAAATCAAAATCTAGAATTGATGACTTTTACCAGATTAAAGAAAAAGCACATCAACGAAGACAAGATCATAAAGTCCAATTAGAAATTAATATGGAACGTTTAGGAAGTAAAATCCTTGAGCTTCACAAATTAAATAAATCATATGGCGATAAAAAGATTTTAGACGGATTTGACTACATCTTTAAACGCGGCGAGCGCGTGGGGATTATTGGTAAAAACGGTACTGGAAAATCTTCTTTTTTAAATATTATTACCCAAACAGCTCCCGTTGATGGAGGAAAAGTTACTGTGGGTGAAACCGTAAAATTTGGCTATTATACTCAGTCTGGAATTAAAATAAAACCAGGGCAGAAAGTAATTGAGGTTGTCAAAGAATTTGGCGAATTTATTCCATTAACTAAAGGTAGAAAAATCTCTGCTTCGCAACTTTTAGAGCGTTTTTTGTTTGACAAGAAAAAACAATATGATTTTGTTGAAAGGCTCTCTGGAGGTGAACAAAAAAGATTATACTTATGTGCTGTATTAATTCAAAACCCAAATTTTTTAATTTTAGATGAACCAACAAACGATTTAGATGTTGTTACATTAAATGTCTTAGAGAACTTCTTGTTAGATTACCCAGGTAATTTATTAGTTGTTTCTCACGACAGATATTTTATGGACAAAATTGTCGATGCTCTTTTTGTTTTTAGAGGTGAAGGAATTGTTGAAAATTTCCCGGGAAACTACTCAGATTTTAGAGCGTATGATATTTCTGCTCCAAAAGAACTTGAGAAGAAAAAAACAACAGAAAAGGTTATTGCTAAAAAGAAAAAAATAGCTTCTTTAGATTTTAATGAGAAAAGAGAGTTTGGTGCATTAGAAGTAGAAATTCAAAGACTTCAAAAAAGTAAAGCAACAATCGAAAATCAGTTTGTAAATGTAGAGATCCCTGCAGATGAAATTTCTAAAAAATCAGAAGAATTAGAAGAAATCATAAAAAAATTAGAGCAAAAAGAAGATCGTTGGCTAGAGCTTTCTATGAAATTAGAGGGCTAATTAAAAATTATGTTTTTCTGAAAAATCACTTTAACTACAAGAACGATAAAACTTAGGAATAAAAAAAGGGATGTATTTACATACATCCCTTTTCTATATCTATTAATAAATAGTTAGTTCTTCACAAATTTCTTTGTGCTCGTTCTATTATTAATTACATACTTGATTAAGTAGATTCCAGTGTTTAAGTTAGAAATATTGATCGAAGCACTTGTGTCTTCTACGCTCATACTTATAACTTTCTGACCTAGAACATTAAAGATCTCAACACTATTAATTGTGTTTTGAGCTGAAATATTTAAGAAATTAGTGGCAGGGTTTGGATACATACTTAACGTTGATAAGTCTTGATCATCTAAACCAGCTGTTCCTTCTCCAATCCATACTCCTGGATCAAATACATCATCTCCTACATTTACAGCACCGTCTCCAGCTCCACCGTCATTATCTATATTCCATTCATTAACATCCCATGTAGCTGTTCCTTGAGTAACAGAAGCTTTTCTTTCTGCTCTTCCGTCTTCAAACTCATGATCTGTTCCACTTCCATCTTCTCCAGGTACTCCGAAAAAGTCTACAATAGCATCCGATGCATCTGTAATATAGATTTGATCATCTCCATTACTATCAGCTGGACCACCTGTTCCTGCAGATATATCTGCTTCCATTCCGAAAGCGGCTGCAAAAGATTCACCATTCGCTGCAATTATTGCAATCGCTCCTGGTGCTAATGTTCCTATTGGTGTTAAATCTTCTCCACTAGTTTGTGGTTCTGAATTACCATTCGTATATCTTCTAAGAGTCCATCCTGTTAAATCTACAGAAGAAGATCCTCCATTGTATATTTCAACATAACGTGCACCAGCATTATCATTTGGATCTGCTAATTCAGTTATGAAAACTACATCAGCACTACTTGTAGGGGCTTTATAGAAATAGAAATTATCCACAAAAACTGTATCTGCACGATTTACTGCATCGATTAAGATTTGTGTTATTTTCTCTGTATTTGCTAAGTTTCCTACAAATCCAGTCATATCGATATCAATACTTTGCCATGATCCAGAAACAGTCGTTCCTAGTGACTCAATATCTTCTCCTCCATCAATTGTATTAACGATCTTAATAAGTAATTCGTTACTTACTCCTGTTGGAACCCAGTAATCAATATGTAACATCTCCATTGTAGAAACATCAATTCCTGTATCGTAGTTGGTAACCATACCTAAAAATTCTAAGCCAGATAGTTTCCAAACATTATCACTTGCTACCGTAGTTGCTTCAAATGTCGTAACATCTGACCAACTTGTTGGTAATTCTGTTAAGGTAACGTCCGTGTAAGCATCACTGAATATAGAAACAACATCCCCAGCTTCTCTTGCCGGTGGTGTTGGTGCCGCTTCTGTTGGCTCTGTTACTACTACAGGCTCTTTATAGAAATAGAAATTATCTATAAAAACTGTATCTGCACGTTCTACTGCATCGATTAAGATTTGTGTTATTTTCTCTGTATTTGCTAAGTTTCCTACAAATCCAGTCATATCGATATCAATACTTTGCCATGATCCAGAAACAGTCGTTCCTAGTGACTCAATATCTTCTCCTCCATCAATTGTATTAACGATCTTAATAAGTAATTCGTTTTCTACTCCTGTTGGAACCCAGTAATCAATATGTAACATCTCCATTGTAGAAACATCAATTCCTGTATCGTAGTTGGTAACCATACCTAAAAATTCTAAGCCAGATAGTTTCCAAACATTATCACTTGCTACCGTAGTTGCTTCAAATGTCGTAACATCTGACCAACTTGTTGGTAATTCTGTTAAGGTAACGTCCGTGTAAGCATCACTGAATATAGAAACAACATCCCCTGCTTCTCTTGCCGGTGGTGTTGGTGCCGCTTCTGTTGGCTCTGTTGCCTGAGCTGCAGTTACTGTGACAGTACCATACATATTACCTGCATGAGGATCACATACATAGTCAGTAGACCCTACTTGATCAAAAATAAATTGAAATGTATTTCCTGCACCAGTGGAATAACCACTATCAAAGGATTCTGTACCGGCTGTAGCTCTCAAATTATGAGTTCCGGAACCCCAAGTCCATATAACGGTATCACCTACTTCTATTGTAATTTGTTGATTTGCGTCAGTTCCATCGTTTGCCCAATCAAAATTATGAGTTGTTTGAGCGACCATCGCAAATGAAATAAAAGTCAAAAATAAAGTAAAAAAGTAATTTTTTTTCATATAAGAATATTTGAATTGTTTTTGAATTACAAATATAGAAATAAAAAAAGTCTTTTAAAAGTTAGTGTGATATCATTTAATAATTGTGTTGTTAATGTATAGTTTTAATTATTACTTTCATTTCATTTCATTTGTGTAATATTTAGATAATTTAATTAATTACTATTGAAAAATTCACTGAAATATTAATTTTAAAAGTAAACTGATGCAGATATTAATAAAACGAAGGGTTAACGTTAAATGATTGTAAAGTGTTATTATTGTCGTTCAATAATGCTTATTTTTGATTTCATATAGAAAATAATTCATGAATAAAAATGATATTAAAATACTTCTTGTAGATGATGAACCAGATATTTTAGAAATAGTTGGGTATAATCTAAAAAAAGAAGGATACCAGATTTTCACAGCTTCTAATGGAAGTGAGGCTGTAAAATGTGCGAAAAAAATTATCCCAAATTTAATATTATTAGATATCATGATGCCAGAAATGGATGGTATTGAAGCATGTGAAAAAATAAGAAAAATAAAATCTTTAGATAATGTTATTATCTCTTTTTTATCTGCTAGAGGTGAGGATTATTCTCAAGTTGCTGGTTTTGAAGCCGGCGCTGATGATTACATAACTAAGCCTATAAAACCTAAAGTTCTTGTTAGTAAGGTAACATCTTTACTAAGAAGGTTAAAAACTGAAGTGGAGACTTCTTTTACAATTGGAGATATTGTTATAGATAGAGATGAATATGTAGTTTATAAAGCTAATAAAAAAATAACTTTACCTAGAAAAGAATTTGAATTATTCTCTTTATTAACCTCAAAACCAGGGAAGGTATTTAAAAGAGAAGTCATTTTAGATACCGTATGGGGCAATGATGTTATTGTTGGGGGAAGAACGATAGATGTTCATATAAGAAAATTAAGAGAAAAAATAGGTGATGCCCATTTTAGGACAGTAAAAGGTGTAGGGTACAAATTTGTTATAGAAGAAGGTGATCAATAAAAGATGAATTCATGAAACTTAAAAAAACATACAAATACGCTTTAGTTTCCTCATTTTATTTAACACTACTATCTGTTATGGTTGGGGTATTTAATTATTTATTTCTTTATGACACTTTAGGTATTTTTGTGATTTTTGTTTTTGTTATTTTAATATTTATATTATCTTTTTTTGTAATTCAATATAGAGCAGAGCATTTTATATACAGAAAAATTAAAACTATTTATAAAAAATTCTCTGACCTTGATGTCAAAGAACTTGATAGAAAATCAATTACAACTGATATAGAATCTATCTCACAAAGTGTTGAGAAATTTGTTGAAGGAAAACAATTAGAAATACAAAATTTAACAGATATAGATTCTTTTAGGCGTGATTTTTTAGGAAATCTTGCCCATGAACTTAAAACACCTTTATTTACTGTTCAAGGATATATTTTAACTTTAATAGAAGGTGGTGTAAACGATAAAGAAATTAGAACTAAATACCTCGATAGAGCTAATAAGGGCGTTGAAAGATTAGTGGCTGTTATAAAGGATTTAGATACGATTGCAAAATTAGAAACAGATGGATTTTCTTTAAATATAGAGATTTTTAATCTCCTGGAATTGATTCAAAATGTAATCGATTTATTTGAAATGAAAGCAAAAAAAAGAAACATTACACTCTTGTTTGATCGTGTTTATGAGTTTCCTGTTTTTGTACAGGGTGATATTGAAAAGATAGAACAGGTGCTTATTAATTTAATAGTAAATTCAATAAAATACGGGAAACCAAACGGAACAACTATTATTAGCGTAGATACTTACAGTAATAAAAAGTTTATGATAAAAGTCACCGATAACGGTGAAGGTATTAAAAAAGAACATTTTCCTCGTCTATTTGAACGTTTCTATAGAGTAGATCAAAGTAGGTCTAGAGAACAAGGAGGTTCTGGCTTAGGACTGTCTATTGTAAAACATATTATAGAGGCTCATAACGAAACGATACTAATGAAGAGTAATTATGGTAAGGGGTCAGAATTTTCTTTTACTCTTGACAAGGCAGAATAATTTAAATTTTATAGTAAGTCTAACCCAATATCTTTTCTATAGTTCATTTTTTCAAATTTAATTTTTTCAATAGAACAGTATGTGTTCTCTAGCGCTTCTTCAATAGAGTCTCCTAAAGAGGTAATCGCCATTACTCTCCCTCCATTTGTTAAAACTTTATTGTCTTTAATATTAGTTCCTGCGTGAAAAACAATTGATTCTTTGATGTTTTCAAATCCTGAAATTTCTTCTCCTTTTTCATATGCTTCAGGATATCCTCCTGACACTAACATAACAGTTGTTGCTATTTTAGATGTTACAGAAAAAGACTTTTCATGTAAATTTTGTTTAGCAACTCCTTCAAATAAATCATATAAATCTGATTTTATTCTTGGAAGTACAGCCTCCGTTTCTGGATCTCCCATTCTAACGTTATATTCAACAACCGAAGGGTTTCCATTGTCATTCATCAAGCCAATAAATATAAAGCCTCTGTAATCGATTCCATCTTTCTGTAAGCCTATAACGGTTGGTTTTACAACTAACTCTTCTACTTTGTCAAGAAATGCTTTATCTGCAAATGGAACAGGTGAAACTGCTCCCATCCCCCCTGTATTTAAACCAGTATCACCTTCACCAATTCTTTTATAATCTTTAGCTGATGGTAAAATTTTATAACTGATCCCGTCTGTTAATACAAAAACAGATAATTCAATTCCTTTTAAAAACTCTTCAATTACAACAGTAGATGAGGCTTCTCCAAATTTCTGATTAGAAACCATTTCTTCTAATTCTATTTTAGCTTCTTTTAAATCATTTAAAATCAAAACACCCTTCCCTGCAGCTAAACCATCTGCCTTAAGCACATAAGGAGCTGATAAGGTATCTAGAAATTTAAAACCAGATTCTAAATTATCTTTAGTAAAAGATTGATATTTTGCTGTTGGAATATTATGTTTTTCCATAAACTGCTTAGAAAAATCTTTACTACCCTCTAAAATTGCTCCGTCTTTTTTTGGCCCAATTACATGAATGTTTTTTAAATCGTTGTCTGCTAAAAAAAAATCATGGATGCCTTTAACTAATGGCGCTTCTGGCCCAACAACGACCATATTAATATCGTTTTTTAGAACAGTTTTTTTTACGGCAGCAAAATCTACAGGATTAATATTTATATTAATCGCCATTTTATCTGTTCCTGCATTACCTGGAGCAACAAAAAGTTGATTAATTTTTTTACTTTCAGAAAGCTTTAAAGCAAAAGCATGTTCTCTACCACCAGATCCTAAAATGAGAATATTCATTATTAATAATATTATAGCGTTGTTGTTACTGCAAATATATTTTAATTTGTTGAGTAAATTAAAGTCCCCACTTTAAAAAATATTTAATTGCAGAAGAAATATGGTAACTAAATAATTTTATATTATTTGAACTCCCTTTTTGATATAGATGTGTGATTTCAACGGAAGGAAAAAATAATTTTTTTTTGCCGAGTTTATCAATTTCTCTACAAATATCGGCATCTTCCATGTATAGAAAATATCGCTCATTAAAACCTCCTAGCTCTATAAAATCATTCGTTTTGAAAAACATAAAACAGCCATGAATAAAATCAGGGAAGAAAGGTTTTGTTAAATTACGGTCTCTATATTCGTTTTGAGAGATTGCTTTTTGAGAAAGCTTAAACCTTCTGTTTATTAAATCAAAAAGAGTTGGATGTTTTCGACAGACATATTGAATTTCATTATTAGGATAAAGTACTTTTGGTGTTATAAAAGCTACATCAGGATTCTTATCTAATTGCTCTATTAAAATTTGTATAATATCGGTACTAAAAACAATATCCGGATTTAAAATTAAGTGATACTTTGATGATAATTTTTCTAAAACAAAGTTATGGGCTTTCCCAAACCCAAAATTTTTTCCCATAAAAATATATTCTATATCCTTATGAAGAAAATATTTTTCTAAACTATTTGTTGGTGAATTATCTACTAAAAATAACCTTTTAATTAATGTTGTTTTTAAAAAAGAATCCACTGTTCTCTTTAAAACAGAAATATCATTATTAAACAAAACTATGGTCCCAGTTATTTCGTAATTATGAATCATTAATAAGCTTTTTCTTCCCCTTTAAATATATTAAATATTGTCTTAATTATAATCTTAAGATCTAATAAAAAAGACCAATTTTCTATATAAAAATGTCTAGTCTAATTCTATTTTTAATATCCGACTTCTTCGTTATTTCCCTCTATATCCAGAAACTTGTGCCAAACCTGTATTCTGGC
>FUWD013230675.1_pt1 | contig 11576 bp, 16 predicted proteins | sample 1063281 | NCBI WGS metagenome assembly FUWD01 (sample SAMEA79048168, study PRJEB19326) | metagenome | biome: marine
CGTAGCTCGGTATGCAGCTACGCTACACACCTCGCTACGCTCCGCTCAAGAAGCTTCGCTCGGGAAGGAAGGACAGGACAGGGAAGGATAGTCTAGCTCGGGGAAGGATAGGACAGGACAGGGAAGGATAGTCTAGCTCGGGGAAGGATAAGACAGGATAGAAGTTGAGGGGTCCCGTGGAACTTGAGTGTAACTATGATAATTAACCCCCCTACACCCCTTTTTCGAGGGGTAGGAAAATAATTAGATCTATATAGTTGGATTTAGACAAAGACATGCTATAAAATACAAATGAGAATAAAAAGGTTCTAAAAAATATTACAAAAAAATATTACAAAAAAATATATGGATGAGGAGAAGTTAAATAGATTACCCCCGGACATTAAGAAACAATTCTTAAAGTATGCAATAAAACTATCTGAAAAAAAACAGAAGACAAAGGTCCACGATGACTTCTTAACTTTTGTAAAACATGTTTGGCCTGAATTTATTGAAGGTAGACACCATAAAGAAATTGCGTCAAAATTTAATGACATTGCAAATGGTAAAATAAAAAGACTTATTATCAACATGCCACCTAGACATACTAAATCTGAATTTGCATCTTTTCTATTACCTGCCTGGATGGTGGGACGAAGACCTAATTTAAAAATTATACAATCCACGCACACCACTGAACTTGCAATAAGATTTGGTCGTAAGGCAAAGACTCTTATGGACTCTCCAGAATATAAACAAGTATTCGAGACAAGACTCCGAGAGGACAGTCAAGCCGCGGGCAAATGGGAGACGGCACAAGGTGGAGAATATTACGCAGCGGGTGTCGGATCTGCGATCACGGGCCGTGGAGCGGATTTACTAATTATTGATGATCCTCACTCGGAGCAAGATGCGCTGAACATGTCATCCATGGAACGTGCTTATGAATGGTATACATCCGGACCACGTCAAAGACTTCAACCAGGTGGAACTATTGTTGTTGTTATGACTAGATGGAACATGAAAGATCTAACAGGGATGTTATTAAAAAGTCAGAAAACATTAAAATCAGATAAATGGGAACTTATAGAATTTCCTGCAATCCTTCCATCAGGTAAAGCTGTGTGGCCAGAGTATTGGAAGTTAGAAGAATTAGAAGGAGTTAAAGCCAGTTTAAGTGTTGGTAAGTGGAACGCGCAATGGATGCAAAACCCAACTTCTGAAGAAGGCTCTTTAATCAAAAGGGAATGGTGGCGGAAATGGGACCGGGATTATATTCCAAAACTACAGCATGTCATACAATCTTATGATACTGCTTTTCTTAAAAAAGAATCTGCCGATTACTCTGCAATCACTACTTGGGGTGTATTTCAAGAAAATCCTGACTCTGCTCCAAATTTAATTTTATTGGACGCTGTCAAGGAACGACTCGAATTTCCAGAACTTCGTAAAAAAGCCAAGGAACAATATGACTATTGGAAACCTGAAACAGTTATCATCGAGGCTAAAGCAAGTGGATTACCCTTAACTTATGAGTTGCGTAAGATGGGGATACCTGTTATAAACTTCACTCCTAGTAAAGGTAATGATAAACATGCTAGGGTAAACGCCTGTTCACCTCTATTTGAGTCTGGACAAATTTGGGCGCCAGATGAAAAATTCGCTGATGAGGTGATTGAAGAATGTGCATCATTTCCTTATGGAGATCATGATGATTTGGTGGATAGCACAACACAAGCGGTAATGCGATTTCGTCAAGGTGGTTTTATTGGTCACCCTGAAGATGAAAAGGACGAAGTTTCAATACCACATAACAGGACTTACTATTAATGGACGAAGAAGTTTACACTACAGAAGAAATTTTTGAAAGAGATACTCCATTAACGGAAAATCTTTTTGATAATTCAGATGGCTTTACCTTAAGCCCTCTTACAATGCTTCGAAGATATATGGCAAAAAAAGAATTACAAAAACAAAATGAAGAAATGGAAGATGAAATGGAAATGGATTCTGAACCTATGAGTTACATGAATGGTGGTGGAATTGGTTCTATGATGCAACCTAGACAAAATTATGCAATCGGTGGTGATATACAAAATATTATAAATGCAGCATATCCAGAAGGTAATCTTCAAAGTATAATAAATAGTTCTCTTAATCAAAAAGATTATAATATTAATGCTACAAAAGATTTAGTTGAAAATTTACCAGGTGGTGTTTTAAGAGATATGTTAGCACCTGCAGCAGCAGCAACTTTAAGTCTTCCTTATGATGGAATACAAGCCTACCAAAGAATGAAACCTGGATCAGGTTTATCAGGTTATAAAGATGCTTTTATGGCAGAAAATCCTTTTTCAAGTTTAAAAGAAAGAACAATAGGAGCAGCAGGTCCATTAGCTGAAAGATTGTCTGGAATGAATTTTGGTATGTCTGAAGCCGCAGCATCTGAAATTGATGTAAATGATTTAACAAATAGAAATAATGGAAACTTTTTAATATCAGCAGCAAACGCTTTACCTAATCAAACAGGAACAATTAATTCAGCTACAAATATTATGTCTCCAGGTGTTAGAACTATGGAAGGATCGTTAATTGATGGTGATGATCCAAGTTCTAGATATGCAGTCCAAAAAGATTTTCCAACAAATGGAATAGCTGCAGCTTTAGGAAGTTCTCGTTCTAATCAACTTGAAGGCTACCAAGATATGATTATGAACCCAGAAGGTTTTCCAAACGCATTACAAAATCTTGAAAGATTTCAAGATAACAGATTTTCAGATTTAGATTTTCAACCTGGTTATGATTTTATAGATGCACCTAATAAAACAAATACACTTTTAGATCTATATCAAAACAGAGGATATAATAATAATCCTTACACAGGTTTTATTGATAAAAATATTATGTCAAGAGGAAACCCTAATGAAAGTTTAGTTAACAAAACTAAAGAAGAAATAATGGGTGTTGGTAAGTTTGGAAAAAATCTTGCTCTAGGTGCTTTTGGAAAGATGGCTAGCCTGCCTATGGGTATTGCAAGTATATTAGGTAATGCATTTACTAGAAATCCAAAATCTCCAAGTTATCAAACTTATAGTCCTAATATTAATTACAGTAATTTAAACACTAATAATTTAAATGATTTTTACGATAGTAATGAAGAAAGTGATACTTTTGGAACTACTAGATTTGATAGAGCTAAACCCGGTTCTTTCGCATCTTTTAGAACTTTATCAGATTACTTTAACAGAAATAAAAAGAAAGCTGAAACTATTGGACAGGATAAAGTTAAAGCAGATAAAATGGCAGCAGATTTAGTTACTAAACAAAAAGCAGATGCTGCACGACAGGCATATATGGCAAGAGCTCAAAGAACTGCTGATAGCCGAGATTCTAGTCAAGGTAATACTGTTACAGGTTTTGGTAAATCTGGATTAGGTAGAGACCCTAATGACAGAGCATAATGAAAACAATAGAATTTAACCCAACCATTGGTAGACTAGTTATATTACCTTATCCTAATGCAAAATTTTCACCCGACGATCCGATAGCAACTCAAGCCGATATATTACAGTTTGCCGCGGACACTGAATATGAAACTACCTACAATCCTAAAATGCTTAATGAATTAATCGACAGTTTGACAGTTAAGGAAACACCTGATAGTACTGTGGTTGAAGAAGGTGTTGAAACAATTACAGAGAGAGGATAGAATACCCCATGGCTACAATAGATAAAGCATTACCCAATACAATGACGGAAATTGAAATTCCTGGTGAAGAAGAAATTATTGATGCTCAAGAATCTGTTACTGAAACAAGTGAAGATGGTAAAACAGAAATTGAAATGGAAGAAGATGGTGGAGCAATTATTAACTTTGATCCATCAGCAGTTAATCCAGAAGGTGGCGAAGATCACTTTGAAAATTTAGCAGACTTTTTAGAAGACAACGTTTTAGATCCATTAGCATCCGAGTTAATGGAAAAATATACTAATTATAAACAATCAAGACAAGAATGGGCAGACAGTTATAGAGAAGGTTTAAATCTTTTAGGATTTAAATATGTAACTAAAACAGAACCCTTTAGAGGAGCAAGTTCAGTTACTCACCCAGTTTTAGCAGAAGCCGTTACACAATTTCAAGCACAAGCTTATAAAGAACTGTTGCCCGCGGATGGTCCAGTTAGAACCCAAATTATGGGTGATGCAAGTGTTGCTAAAGAAGAACAATCAAAACGTGTTAAAGATTTTATGAATTATCAAATCATGGATCAGATGAAAGAGTATGAACCTGAATTTGATCAAATGTTATTCTATTTACCTTTATCAGGATCTACTTTTAAAAAAGTTTATTATGATGATTTATTAGGTAGAGCAGTATCTAAATTTATTCCTGCTGAAGATTTAGTAGTACCTTATTCTGCTACTTCATTAGAAGATGCTGAAGCTGTAATTCATGTTATTCGTATGTCACCTAATGATTTACGAAAACAACAAATTAATGGTTTCTATAAAGACATTGATTTAGGAGAACCTCCCATACAAGAAGATAAATTAAAACAAAAAGAATTAGAATTAGAAGGCATTCAACAAAACGGCCAAGAAGACATGTATACAATTTTAGAAATGCATGTTGATGTAGATTTGGAAGGACATGAAGATGTAGATCCTGAAGATGGTGAGCCCACTGGAATTAAGTTACCTTATATAATTACAATTGATGAAGCAAACTCAAAAGTTTTATCTATAAGAAGAAACTACGGCGAACAAGATCCTTTGAAAAAGAAAAAAGATTATTTTGTACACTTTAAATTTTTACCTGGTTTAGGTTTTTATGGTTTAGGATTAATTCACATGATTGGTGGATTGTCAAGAACTGCAACAGTTGCTTTAAGACAATTATTAGATGCCGGGACTTTAGCTAACTTACCTGCTGGTTTTAAAACTAGAGGTGTTAGAATGAGAGACGATGCACAACCTTTACAACCTGGAGAATTTAGAGATGTAGATGTTCCTGGTGGAAATATTAAAGATCAATTCATGCAGTTACCTTTTAAAGGACCTGATCAAACTTTACTTCAATTAATGGGAGTAGTAGTTGCCGGAGCACAACGATTCGCGAGCATCGCAGATTCACAAGTAGGTGATATGAATCAAGCCGCGGCCGTTGGTACAACGGTTGCGTTATTGGAGCGTGGATCGCGGGTTATGTCAGCAATACACAAAAGATTATACGTTGGTTTAAAAAATGAATTTAGATTATTAGCAGAAGTATTCAAAAGTTATTTACCCGCAGAATATCCTTATGATGTTCCCGGTGCATCAAGAAATGTTAAAGTAGCAGACTTTGATGACAATGTAGATATCTTACCTGTTGCTGATCCTAATATTTTTTCTCAAACACAAAGAATTTCGATGGCGCAAACTCAATTACAATTAGCGCAATCTAATCCTAAACTACATAATTTATATCAAGCTTATAGATCTATGTATGATGCGATTGGTGTAAAAAATGTAAATGCAATTTTACCTCCTCCTGAAACACCTACACCAATGGATCCAAGTTTAGAACATATTATGTCTATTAGTGGTAAACCTTTTCAAGCATATCCAGGTCAAGACCACAAAGCACATATCGATGCCCACTTAAGTTTCATGTCAATCTCTATGGTACAAAATAATCCAATGGCAATGATGGGATTACAAAAAAATATATTAGAACATATTAGTTTAATGGCTCAAGAACAAATTCAATTAGAATATGTTGAAGAAATGAAAGAATTACAAATGATCCAACAACAATTAGGACCTATGATGCAAAATCCACAAATGATGCAGCAAAATCCACAAGCAATGCAAGCTTCACAAAGGGTTCAACAACTAACTTCTATGATGGAATCTAGAAAAGCAGTTCTAATCGCGGAAATGACAATGGACTATGCTAAAGAAGAAGATAAAATTAGTAGTCAAGTAGGTGGTGATCCATTACTTAAATTAAAATCAAGAGAATTGGACATAAAAGCTAAAAATGATCAAGAACAAGCTATGAATAGAGAATCAAGACTTGATTTAGACACAATGAAAGCTATGATGAATGACCAACAACACGATGAAAAGCTAGAACAGAACGAAGATTTAGCTGAAATGCGTGCAGGGGTTTCACTTACTAAACAAACAATGTCAAATCAAAGTAAAAGACAAGATTTTGGTAGGAATTTTAAGAAAAATTAAGTATAATAATCTAAAAGGAGATAAATATGGATAAAGATTGGCAAAGAGGCTCTAAATTTATGAATGACGACGTCAAGATTGAAAAAGAACTTGGTTGTGGTCATGATGGTTATCAAACAGGCGGTAAAACTATCGAAATGACTAGTGATACTGAATCACAGACTGTGACTGTTAAAGGAACTAAAAGAATGAGAGCTGACAAGAAACCTGTAAAAGCTACCTGGTATTAATATGTGGTTATCGGCAATTAAATTAGCCGTTTCTGCAGGAAGTCACATTTACAAAAATAAGCAACAGACAAAAATGCTTATGTCAGATGCTGCTATGAAACATGCTCAAAAAATGAGTACTGGGGAATTAGAGTATTCAGGAAAATTACTAGAAGCTAGACAATCAGATTGGAAAGACGAATTTATTTTGGTTTTACTGTCGATCCCGATTGTAATGTTAGGATGGAGTGTCTGGTCAGATAATCCTGTACACATGGAGAAAATGGAGATATTCTTTGTACACTTTGGAAATTTACCATTTTGGTATCAAAGTATTTTTGTTGGGGTCATCGCATCCGTCTATGGACTTAAGGCAACAGATCTAATAAAAAGGAAATAATAATGGAAAAACTAAAATCATTTATTAATTGGCCAATAGAAATTGGCAGAACTATATTTACTAAACTTGTAGATAAAATCTTTGGTAAAAGATGTTTGTGTCCTGATGACATGATGAGAAAACATCAACCCATGAGATGTAAACTATGTGGTAAAATTCATGCCTAAAACTGCCGCATGGCAAAGAAAAGAAGGCAAAGCTAAATCAGGTGGATTGAATGCTAAAGGTAGAGCAAGTTATACAAAAGGTACTTTAAAAGCACCTAGCAAAGTAGTAGGCAATAAAAGAAGAGCTTCGTTTTGTGCAAGAATGGGTGGAATGAAAAAGAAACTTACTTCTGCTAAAACAGCAAGAGATCCTAATTCAAGAATTAATAAATCATTAAGAGCGTGGAACTGTTAATGAGAGATACTAAAGCTATTGAAGCTTTTTTAAAAGAAAATTACAAAAAGATAAAACAGATGAGTTTATTTAGATACTTGAAAAAAGAAGTAGAAACAGGGGCTAGCGGAACTCAAAATTATGTGATAAAAAAAGGACCCAATAAAGATAAAATAGCAAAAAAATAGGAGAAGAGAATGGACGAAATAACTATAATAAGTAAAACACAAAAAGCGTTACAACAAAGACTACAAGATATAGGCGATGTTCTTTTAGCTGGAGGGGTTGACACAATGGAAAAATACCGCTATCTAGTAGGACAAGCACACGGAATACAATTAACATTACAGGATATCTCTAACCTGCTAAATCCAAAGGAGCAAAAAAATGAGCAAGGAAACGTTATCGACATTAAAAAAGGAAGCGCCGAAGATTAAATTCGGTCTTCAAGACAAATACGAAGAAGAGAATAAAAATTTAGCCCCAGAACAGGAACCCTTAACTCCAGAAAATATTGGAAGTGAAACGGTTGATGAGTTACCAACTCCATCTGGATATAGACTTTTAGTTTTACCTTTCACCCCAAAAAATAAATCAGCGGGTGGAATTATATTTTCTCAAGAATCATTAGACAAAGCAAGAATAGCTACAACCTGTGGTTATGTTCTAAAGATGGGAGATTTAGCATACAAGGATAAAGATAAGTTTGGAGAGCCTTGGTGTAAAAAAGGAGATTGGGTTATTTTTGCTCGCTATGCGGGTTCGAGATTACCAATTGAAGGTGGTGAAGTGAGAATACTTAACGATGATGAAGTTTTGGGAACTGTTAAAGATCCTGAATCTGTTCTTCATTTAATTTAACAACATAGGAAAAACTATGCCAGAAGATATAAGAGCATCAGAAGAGTTAATTGACGTAGGCGAAACAGTCGGCGCAGATATTAATTTTGATGAAAAAGGCGATGCGGTAAAACAAGAGGAAATAAAAGAAGACATTGAAGTTGAAGAGACAATTGAAGAAACTAAAACTGAACCTCTTGAAACTAAAAAAGAAGAAAAAGATGAGTTAAAAGATTACAGTGAAGGCGTTCAAAAACGTATTGCTAAACTAACTCGTAAAATGAGAGAAGCGGAAAGACAGAGAGAAGAAGCTGTTACATATGCTCAATCAGTTACACAGCAAAAAAATCAAGCAGAAAATAGATTGTCTAAATTAGATAAATCTTATGTTTCTGAATTTGAAAGCAGAGTTACAACTAGTTTAGCAGCAGCTAAATTAGCTTTAAGAAATGCTATTGAATCTCAAAACGTAGATGCACAAATTGCAGCACAAGAACAGTTAGCTAATCTATCTGTAGAAAATGCTAGATTAAGATCTATGAAAGTTGTTGAAATAGACGAGCCTAGACAAAAAGAAGTTAGGGTTAATCCTCAACAACGACCTACTACACCACAATCAGACCCTAGGGCTGAAGAATGGGCTAGTAAGAATGGTTGGTTTGGAAATGACACTGCTATGACTTATACAGCTTTTGATATACATAAAAAGCTTGTAGAAGAAGAAGGATATGACCCAAAATCTGATGAATATTATGAGGAAGTTGATACAAGAATAAGAGTTGAATTCCCCCATAAATTTGATAAGATAATAAGTAATACTACAGAAAGAGCAAAACCTGCTCAATCCGTAGCTTCAGCATCACGTTCGGCTCAATCAGGACGCAGCAAAAAAACTGTGAAACTCTCGCCATCACAGGTAGCAATAGCTAAAAGATTAGGCGTGCCATTAGAAGACTATGCGAAACAATTAAACAATATCACGGAAGGACAATAAGCATATGGACAATGAAACAATAAAAACTTCTCGTGCGAGTCAAACAAGAACAAAGGTTGAAGCACCTAAAACTTGGACTCCACCCAACTCACTTGATGCACCACCTGCGCCCGAAGGGTTCAGACATAGATGGATTAGAGTAGAAATTCTTGGTCAAGACGATACTAAAAATTTATCGGCTAGGTTAAGAGAAGGATGGGAGTTAGTGAGAGCTGACGAATATCCAGATTCTGCATACCCAACTATGGATCATAAATCAGGAAAATATTCCGGTGTAATAGGTGTAGGAGGCCTTGTGCTAGCAAGGATACCCGAAGGAATCGCAAAATCTCGAGAACAGTATTTTCAAAGACTTACTAAAGAACGAGACGAAGCAGTAAACAACGATTTGCTTAAGGAACAGCACCCAAGTATGCCAATCAATCAAGAGAGGCAGACTCGTGTAACTTTTGGTGGTTCAAAGAAAAGCTAATTTTTTAGTAATTCCTACCCAACAAAATAAATTAACTAGTATGAAGTCCATGTGGACTTTGTACATACATTAAAAGGAAACAAATACTATGGCAAATGCAAGTACAGTAGGATTTGGACTTAAGGCGATCAATACAGTTGGACAAACTCCAGCTACTTCTGGTCAAGCGGAGTACAAAATCCAAACGGCACCAGGCGTAGCATCTAATAAAGGTGATCCAATGTCTACACAAGATGCAGGCAATCAGGGTTATCAACAAGATGCTGGCTTTACACTAACAGATGATGGCGGAGCAGGAGCAGCAGCATGGGCAAATAATGCCGATGCACTTCTAACCGGCGTGTTCAACGGAGCATTCTTTGTAGACGCTTCGGGAAAACCAACTTTCAGCAATAACATTGTTGCAGGTCAAACTACATCTGTTGATTATAACACTGGAACAAATGAAATTTCAGCGTTTATAATGAACAACCCGTTCCAACAATATGTAATAAAAGCGGATGCAGCTGTTGCACAAACCTTAATCGGTGGTGCTAGCAACTTCAACACTTTAAACTACACAGCTACAGACAATAAAAGTGGGCAATCAATTGCTAAACTTAATATTGCTTCTGCGGCAGCAACTGGAATGTTTAAATTAATTGGTTACGCTAACGATCTAGAGAACAAAGATTTTACTATTGCAAATGGTAATGTTGTTGTTGCGATTGCTGGTGGAGCTGGTTTATACGCATAATCAATCTAAATAGGAGATAAGAAAACATGGCAATATCAAGAGCACAACTAGTTAAAGAACTAGAGCCAGGTCTAAATGCACTATTTGGACTTGAATACAGACAATACACAGATGAAACAAAAGAGATATTTGATACGGAATCTTCAGACAGAGCGTTTGAAGAAGAAGTGATGCTATCTGGTTTCGGAAATGCAGCAGTTAAACCTGAAGGCCAAGGCATTCAGTTTGACGATGCACAAGAAACGTTCACTGCAAGATACACTAACGAAACGATCGCGCTAGCGTTCGCAATCACTGAAGAAGCGATTGAGGACAATTTGTATGACAGACTTGCGTCTAGATATACAAAAGCCCTAGCAAGATCTATGGCGTCTACTAAAAATGTAAAAGGTGCGGCAGTATTGAACAATGCGTTCACTGCAGCTTTTGCAGGTGGTGACGGAGTAGAACTTTGTTCTGCTGTTCACCCTACTTTAGCAGGAACTTTCTCTAATGAACCAGCAACAGCTGCGGATTTAAATGAAACTTCTCTAGAGCAAGCTATAATTGACATTTCTGCTTTCACAGATGAAAGAGGTTTGAAAATTGCTGCGAGAGGAATGAAAATGATCATTCCACCTCAATTGCAATTCACAGCTGACAGATTGTTAAATACAGCAGGTAGAACAGGAACTGCAGATAATGATATCAATGCAATCAAAAACATGGGAATGATAGCTGGAGGTTATACAGTAAACCATTACCTAACTGACACTGATGCGTGGTTCGTTAAAACTGATGTTCCAAATGGTCTAAAACACTTTAATAGATCGCCTATCAAAACTACTATGGAAGGTGACTTCGATACTGGTAATGTTAGATACAAAGCTAGAGAGAGATACGTTTTTGGTTTCTCTGACCCTAGAGGAATCTACGGATCTCCAGGAGCATAGTAAATAATTTAAAGGGCCGCCTAAAAACGGCCCTTTTTTTAACTATAACAAGGTGTGTAAATGAAAAAAACTTCCATAAATATTTGGGCCTATAGTCATCATGCAAAATTTAATATAGAGCATGCTGAAGATACAGCTAAATCTGTAGAAAAAGCAGTACTTGACAAACTAGGAGAAAACAGTATAGTGTGGGAGAATCTCGGAAACAGTTATAATGACGGGATTAGTCGAATAACTTATGAGGAGGTTATAGATGATACAAGACCTATACAAACAAAAAAGGTCCTTGGAGTTGAAGTGGGAACAGGAGCATCTGGATAATAACAGATATACTCTTGACATGGTCAAGATTGACGATTTAATTAAAAGGGTCGTTACTGACATAAAGCTTGAAGAAGCTAGACT
>FUWD013324282.1_pt8 | contig 11576 bp, 9 predicted proteins | sample 1063281 | NCBI WGS metagenome assembly FUWD01 (sample SAMEA79048168, study PRJEB19326) | metagenome | biome: marine
GTATACATAACTATGCAAGGACAATCGTTTCTTTGGAATGAAGTTCAAAAAAATAGTATCCTAGGAAAATTTGAAAAAATATGATTTTATTGTACACTTTTAAACAAATTGTAATGATTTTATATTGCTGCATTTATACTTACCTTCGTTTTTCTAAATTTTGATCACAAAAATGACTGATAAAACATACCGTATTTGGAACCTTGGTTTAGGTTGGACTGTGTTTGCTATTGCCCTATTCACTTTTGGAAGTACCGTAGAACCAACAGCCAGTTTTTGGGATGCTGGAGAATATATTGCTACTTCTGCTAAGCTTCAAGTGGGTCATCCTCCAGGTGCACCATTATTTCAAATGATTGGTGCATTTTTTGCTCTTTTTGCAACTGGACCACAACAAATCGCGCTAATGGTCAATTTCATGTCTGTTTTTTCAAGTGCTTTTACCATTCTTTTTTTGTTTTGGACTTTAACCTTACTACTCCAAAAGCTCCCCTCATTCAAAACGCTAGATTCAGTTTCTGAACGCATTGGTTTTTTTGGAAGTGCAGCCGTTGGATCATTCGCATTTTGCTTTTCAGACAGTTTCTGGTTTAACGCGGTTGAAACCGAGGTTTATGCTATGGCCACCTTAATTTTATCGATATTGTTTTGGATGGGTTTGCGATGGGAGCAAGAAATGAATACTTCCCGGGGTGATCGCTGGCTTTTGATGATTGCTTTTGTAATAGGTCTTTCTTTTGGAGTTCACTTTATGGGCCTACTAACCATTCCTGCATTGGGAATGATTTACTATTTTAAAAATTATAAAAAAGTTACAGTTAAAGGGTTTATATATGCCAATTTAATAGCTACTGCTATTTTGCTATTTATTTTTAAATTATTGTTGCCCCTTACCTTAGCATTTTTTGGAAAAGCAGAAGTATTTTTTGTGAATTCAATTGGTTTGCCTTTTAATAGCGGAACTATTTTTGCCGCCCTTCTTTTTATTTTATTTTTTTATTATACCCTGCGCCTTACACATAAAAAAAATTGGGTAAACCTTAACACAGCTGTACTTTCTGTTCTTTTTGTTTTGCTTGGTTTTTCATCATGGATTATGATCCCAATTCGTGCTAATGCAAATACAGTCATTAACGAAAATTCTCCTTCAGATGCAAGATTGCTCTTAGCTTATTATAACTTAGAACAATATCCGGAAACCAAATTATTTTATGGTCCAATGTTTTCTGATATCTATGCAGGCCAGGATCCTGAGGAGCCCTTTATAAATGACAAACCAAAATACGAGAGAGACTATACAACGGGCCGTTATAAAATTGTGAATTTTTGGGAAGACGCACGATACAATTCAAACAGTGCTCATAATGGTTTACTACCTCGTTTGTGGAGTAGTGAACATGCTGGGAACTATATGAATTTTACTGAACCATTGGAATTTTCAATCAAATCATCCTACCGCTCCAACCCCCAGCTTCAAAAACGAGTAAAAGATTTTAAAGAAGATATTGAAGAAGGTGCTGTTAGTGGGGATCAATACCATGAATTTCTTAAAACCCTTAGTCCTTATCTAAATATTGAAAAACCAACATTTTTTTCTAACCTGCGATTTTTCTTTGAGTACCAATTAGTATATATGTACTGGCGTTACTTCATGTGGAATTTTACTGGTCGTCAAAATGATATTCAAGGAGAATACAATGTGTTAAACGGAAACTGGCTAAGTGGGATTCCTTTTGTTGATGAATTACGTTTAGGAAATCAAGCAGAGCTTAATGATGATGCACTTTCTAATAAAGCAAGAAATACATATTTTTTCCTTCCATTTATATTAGGACTAATTGGATTATACTTTTTATATGAGCAGGATCCCAAGCGGTTTTGGGTGTTAATGCTTTTTTTCTTGTTTACAGGCATTGCACTTAAGATCTACTTAAACGAACGCCCTTTTGAACCTAGGGAACGAGATTATGCATTAGTTGGCTCATTTTACGTATATGCTATTTGGATTGGCCTTGGCTGTATGGCATTGATTCATAAAGCTAAACAATTCTTAAAGTCCAAGGCTTTGCAACCTTCGATTGTGATCCTCTGTTTATTAAGTGTCCCTGTACTTATGGGATACCAAAACTGGGATGATCATGACCGTTCCGATAGATATACTGCACAATCTATGGCGCGATCATACTTACAGTCTATTCAAAAAGACACAGGTGCCATGATATTTACTATCGGTGACAATGATACTTTTGCCCTTTGGTATGCCCAAGATATTGAAGAATATCGTACAGATGTAAGAACCATTAATTCAAGCCTTTTAGGTACTGACTGGTACATTGACCAGATGAAACGCAAAACCTATGAAAGTGAGCCAATCCCTTCTCAAATGACTCATGATTTATATGCCTATGGAGTTCGAGATGTAATTCGTTATCAACCTGATGAACGTCTCGATTCTATACGATGGGATATTAAAGATTTTATGAATTGGGTGGCAAGCGATGACCCTCGAACTAAAATCAAAGATTTATTATTAAAAACCGGAAGAGATGTAAACCAGCTTCCTGAAAGTCAACGCGAGGGAATTTATTATCCTAATCGAAAAATTAGAATACCTGTAAACAAAGAAAATGTATTAAAAAGTGGAATCGTTAGCCCAAAAGATTCAGATAAAATAGTCCCATATATCGATATTGATTTACCGGAAAGTGCCATTCTTAAGAATCAAATGATGATGCTAGATATTATAGCTAATAATGATTGGAAACGTCCTATTTATTTTACTGGAGGTAGTTTTTCTGACTCTGAATATTTATGGATGAAAAAGTACTTACAACTAGAAGGACTCGTATATAAATTAGTCCCTATAAAAACAGATATAGGAAAAGACAATCCTTATTTAATGGGAAGAATTGACACCGATTTAATGTATGATATTGTAATGCAATGGAATTGGGGGAATTCTGAGAGCCCCTTTATTTATCATGATCCAGAAACAAGAAAAAATAGTATTTCATTCAGAAGTAATATGGCTCGTCTTTCAGAGAAGTTGATTGATGAAGGAAAAGCAGATAAAGCACTTGACATTATTGACTTAGCTCTTGAAAAAATGCCACTTAATTATTTTGGATATTATAGCTTAATGGTTCCTTTTGTTGATGGATATTACAGCCTAAATCAAAATAATAAAGCACAAGCGCTATCCAAATCTATTGCCTATAAATATAGTGATCGTTTAGAGTATTTTAGCTCTTTAGACGCAGATTTACAGTACTCTCTTGGTGAAGAAATTATTACTGAAATTGAACGCTACCGTGCATTAGTAGAAGCAGATTTAAAACATGCTGAAAAAGCGAATCTTGCCTTAACATTAAATCAATTCCTTGCAGCTTCAAATCCTTTCAAATATTTATATGGTGAATATGAATACAATACGAGTCTTATCGATTTTGTAGAAGGATATTTTATTGTAGATGATATAGAAATGGCAGAGACGTTAAGCATGAAAATAGCTTTAGAATTTTCAAAAAGACTTCAATTGTATAGCCAGTTTTCTAGTGAAAATCAACTTCAATTAGTTAAGCGTATAAAAGATGAATTTTTAAACTACCAATTCCTTTTACAGCAAATAAAGGTATATGGGAGTGATTCTTTTTACAAAAAGCAAGAAGAAGAATATAATAAGAGTAAAGCATTATTCACAGAGATACCCTTACAATAACGTTTTGGAATAAATCTTATTAAGCTATGTGATCTTGAATCAAGCTAATTAAAGTATTGGCATCTTGCTCACCGCTTTGGCGCCAAACCATTTCACTATCTTTATATATCATCAAAGTAGGTAAAATTTTTACTCGTAAAGCCTCTGAAAGTTTGTGGTTTTTATCTACATCTATTTTTATGACTTTTCCTTTATCACCAATTGCAGCAGCTACATCTTTTAGAATTGGGTGTAGTTCCAATGTAACATCTTCTTGCCGGTAAAAAACCAACAAAATAGGTATTTTCTCATCTAATAATTCACCAAATTTTGACATAATAATATCGCATTATAAAACAAATGTATGAGAAAAAGGTTAAAGTACTGTTTTAGCCTTCTTTAAAGTGATAGAGGTCACTTCTGGCCAAATACCTACTCGCCCCGGATATGCAAGGTATCCAAAGCCTCTATTGACGTTTATTCTTTGTTCTGGCGAACCATAAATTCCTGCCCATTGTTTATAGCGCCATTGTACAGGACTCCACTTTATCCAGCCTGGTATTTCGATACCAAACTGCATTCCGTGGGTATGTCCACTTAATGTTAAATGAATATTATAAGGGTGGGGTAGAACCTCTGCTTCCCAATGCGAAGGATCATGTGACATTAATATTTTAAAATCATCAGGTGCAACACCTTTAAGTGCTTTATTTAAATCTCCTGCTTTTTTAAATCGTCCTGAACCCCAGTTCTCTACTCCTACAAGTGCAATACGTTGTCCATTTTTTTCAATAAAACGAGATTCATTTAATAGTAGATCCCATCCCATACCTTTTTGAGCAGCATAGAGGTCTTCCATGTTTTTAATCTTAGCTGCAGTATTTTCCCATTGAGTATAGTCACCATAATCATGATTACCAAGAACAGAAAAGACTCCTTTTGGGGCTTTAATTGCTCCAAAAATTTTGGTCCACGGAAGCACCTCATCTGATCTATTATTAACAAGGTCACCAGTAAATAGAACAACATCTGCTTGTACTTTATTGACTAAATCAACTCCATATTTTACTTTTTCAGGACTGTCAAAACTACCGCTATGAATGTCTGAAATTTGAGCAATTTTAAAGCCATCAAAAGCTTCTGGCAAATCTTCATATTCCAAAACATAAGAAAGTACCTTATAGTTATATCGACCACGGTACATTCCATAAAGTAAAGAAGTAAATGGAATAGCTGCTATTCCAATTGCTAATTGAGCTAAAAACTTTCTGCGAGTAGGAAAAAAAGAAGATTGCCCCGGCATTTTAAAAAAATAAGCGTAGATAGACTGGGGTACTCTAATAATATCCTCCGCCATTAATAAAAGCGTAATTATTGCCTGAAATGTAAAAAGAGTAATAAATAAACCTATGGCATACATAAGCTTTGGTTCCATATTAGCTGCACGTTCTAAGATAATGGTATGCAGTAATAAATTCCCTACAATAATTGTAACGATTACTCCATAGAATAACCAAAACCATCGGCTGGACGTTACTGTTTTAATTCCCTGAAAAGCATACCACTGAAGAATGCAGAAAATTAAGATTGTAATAACCCATCTCATAGTTCTTTTTTTTGCAAAGGTAGTGAGTCCGTATTTATAAAGTATTAGGATTTAACCACCAATATCTTGAGCCATTCTTAGAGCTTTTCCATCAGAAAGACTCGCTACATAACAGGTCGCATTTAAGAGGGTTTCATACAAGGTCTTTCCTAGGATAGATGTTCCCTCATCAACTAAAGAAAGAATCAATTTATCATGAGAATTTGAAATCCCATTAAACATTCTAGCAGCTGCATTGGTATAATGTTCTAATAAGATTGAAATCGCTCGGTGACCCACCACTTCTTTTTGCACAACCTCTCGTGATTGGTATATGTTTTTAATACTAAGGTTAATAATATCTTCAATTTGAACCTTGTATTTACTTTTATCTAAGAGTGAAACCTCAAAGGTTCCTTTTAAAATGGATGCTTCATTTTCAATAAAAATATGGATGGCATCTTGAATTAAACTATTGATTGCAAGTGCTCTGAGATAACTTAACCGCTGTGGCTTATATACTAATTGTGCGTACTTCTTAGTGTCAATTTTATCTCTAACTAAATTGATTAAATATTCTAAGGCGAAATCTTCTGAAATCCATCCTAAGTTAATCCCATCTTCAAAATCTATAATAGTATAGCATATATCATCTGCAGCTTCTACTAAATAAGTTAGTGGGTGGCGAATGGGTCCTTGTTGAACAGGCAATGCTAATTCTTGGATGAGATCTTCAAAAAAAGGAGCTTGAGCTTGAAAATAACCATACTTTTTATCAGCCACATGATTAGAAGGCTTTTTAGGTAGACTCCCTTTGGGATATTTTATAAAAGCACCCAAAGTAGCATAGCTTAGCCTTAAACCTCCCGGTGTTCCCACTTGAGATTCTGTTAAAATTTTTAATCCATTTGCATTTCCCTCAAAGTCACATAAATCTTGATATTCTATAGGCGTTAATGAATTTTTAAATGCCTTTCCAGATCCCGAAGTAAAGAAATGACCAATAGCTTTTTCTCCACTATGTCCAAAAGGAGGATTGCCTATGTCATGCGCCAATGCTGCGGTTGCAACTATAGCACCAAAATCATTTGGCTGATACCCCAAGGTAGCTTGTAAATGAGGATATTTTTCCAGAATGGCTTTTCCTGCGATACGCCCCAAACTTCTTCCTACTACTGAGACTTCTAAACTATGGGTTAAGCGTGTATGAACAAAATCTGTTTTTGAAAAAGGAATGACTTGTGTTTTGTCCTGCAAGCTTCGAAAAGCATTTGAAAATACAATTCGATCGTAATCCACTTCAAAACCCAAACGCAAATCGTCCTGCTCTGCTCTAAGACGCTTGTTTTTGTCACCATAGCGCTTCAATGATAATAATGACTCCCAATTCATACTACAAATCTAAGATTCTTAATTTTGTAATTTGTTTATTTAAATTAAATAATATTTTATTGAAGTAGTTTTCTTCAAAAAAAACATCTCTAAATAAGATCACTTTTTTTAACCTAAGAAAATTAAATACTTATTTTTTATAGCTATTATAATATTCCTCCATCAAATTCATTATGCTATTAAATAAATCTTTAGTTTCAAGTAAAATATTAAAATAAAGTGTAGTGTTTTTTGGGCTTGATTCTTCCGTTCGTGTACGTTCAATTTGAGTATCAATTTTCTCGGAAATAAAATTTAATAAATCTTGTTTTTGTGCAATTACTAAAGATATTCTTTCAAATTTTCTACTGTTAAAAATATCTATTATTTCTTTATTAAATTGCAGCAAACGATCTTCAATTTCTTTTAAATCTTTAAATTGACTGAATTTTAACTTTTGATGTTGATTGTTAACATGCTTATAACTCTTCTTGGAAATAAATTCTAAAGATTGTGCTATATCTGTAAGATAAGCCAATATTATAATATAAAAATTACTCCCTCGGACACTGGTTTCATCTAAATTTTTAATCAAAAAGAAAATATTATCTCTAAGGTCCTCTATCTCACTATCTAACTTCGCTACCCCTTTTTTGCTCTTTTTTAGTAGGTCTGAGTTTTGAGTAGAAAGTCCCTCTAAAAAGTTGGCATAGATCTTACTAGCTCTAGAAATTACAGCAATAATATTTTCGGCACTTTCTGAAATAATGCCCTGAACAGTGCTGCTTTCATATTTTTTAAGTTGATTGGAATCTATTTTTACGTCCTTATTTTTATGTTTAATAAAGTTTCTTAAAAGTAAAATAATTGTTAAAAGCAAAAGAATTGGTATCATAGTTACTTTGTCCCATCGAATTAGAAAGACAACAACCCCTGAAGCTAAAAAGGCACCTAAAGCCGTTAAAAACCAACCTCCTATGACATTTACGACACCTGCAACACGATATACAGCACTTTCTCTACCCCAAGCTCTGTCTGCAAGCGAGGTTCCCATTGCAACCATAAAAGTTACATATGTAGTTGATAAAGGTAATTTCATGGCAGTTGCAATTGAAATTAAAATACCAGCAACCATAAGGTTAACAGATGCTCGAATCATATCAAAAGCCGGAGCATCTATACTCTGATCTTTAGAAAGCATAAATGCATTATTTCGTTCATAACTTTTCTCGATTCTATCGTGAAAAGATTTTGGTAATACAGCACTTAGTGAGGATGAAAGTCCGAAAAATAAATTTACAAGTGTTCTAGAAAAAATATTGGGTTTGAATTTTTCATGTGTATCATTCTGTCTAGACAAACCTATTTCAGTTTCTGCTACAGTTTTTGCTTTTTTAGAAAACCATAAAGTAATTACCATAATTCCACCTGCAATAAATAACAGAAGAGGTTCTGCAGGTACTTTCTTATCTAAAACTTCCATTGAAAATAAGGTTGGATCTATTCCAGAAATACTCCATGCTTCATAAGAATGATATGCTGCCATTGAAACACCAATAAAGTTAACTAAGTCATTTCCTGAAAAAGCAAGGGCAAGACCAAAAGTACCTACCAATATGATAACTATTAAAATACTTTTTTGAGATACTTTTTGGAATAAATAGGAAAGGGCTGTCAAAGAAAAAAAAGCAATTACAACTATTAAAAGCTCATTACTTTTCATAAATCCGGAAAGCTCTTTGTAGTATGGCGTTCCTTTTAGTCCTTTTATAAAAATAAAATAAGTGATTGAGGTAAGGGCAATTCCACCAAAAAAAGCTCCAAAGTTTTTTACTTTCTTTTCAAATTGAAAGGTAAAAATAATTCGTGAAATCCATTGGACAAGGGCACCAACAGAGAAGGCAATGACGACAGACAAAAGGATACCACTAATAATAGTAATTGCTTTATCTGTATTAATATAATTTCCAATATCAGCTAACGTTTCAGTATCTGAAGCACCTATTTTAATTAAAGACATCACAACAGAAGCACCTAAAAGGTTAAAAACTATAGAGACCGTTGTTGAAGTTGGAAGACCTAAGGTATTAAAGAAATCAAGTAGGAGTATATCAGTTATAATTACAGCCATAAAAATGATCATAATTTCATCAAAGTAAAAAGAGCCTGGATTAAAAATGCCTTTTCGAGCCACTTCCATCATACCACTTGAAAAAACAGCACCAATAAAAATCCCTAAACTTGCTACAATCATAATGGTTCTTATTGAGATTGCTTTTGAGCCTATTGCTGAATTCAAAAAGTTAATAGCATCATTACTAACTCCTACAACTATGTCTGCAACTGCCAAAACGGCAAGAGCAATCAACATATATAAATAAATATTATCCATAAAAAATTTATTTTAAGTAAAGATCACTATTAATGTCAATCCCTATGTTATCAAATTATTAAAAATGAAGATCAAATCCTGTTCTGAAAAGTACATTATCTTTTATTCTATTAACATTTAAAAGGCTTATGTCTGCTTGAATTTTTAAACTATGTCCCACTACATACTTTGACACCCCAAATGTTATTTGCTTAAGGTCTGATAGGCGTGTAATTTCTTTAAAATTAATATTAGTATATCGCGCGGTAATTTCAAAGTTACTTTTAAAAAGATAACTTCCTTGTATGTTTGATGCAGATCCTGCACCGACTACAGTTCCTGTTTTAGTTCTACCATCTTCTTCCAAAGCTTCAATTTGATCAGCATCTCTATTTGCATACTCTCCCGTAAATGCGAAGCCATTATATTTAATAATACCATCTAGAAATATAGTAGTAATATCCGTCTCAAATAATCCTCCACTAGATTGTATCATATAAGAGCCCATATTACTTCTACTTTTTACGGCATTTTCATTAATATCATAAGTAAAGCCAAACATGGCTTTAATTGATTTTTCACGTTTTAAGTCTCCTTGGGAATAATCACCCTTAGAAGAGAATTCACCAAAAGGAAGTAATTCAAGTCTTGAGGTATATTGAAGTCCCCCTATATTTCCTTCAGTTATATTTTCTTCCTTCACCCTGTGAAATTGAAAACTTTTCTTTTATATTCCAGTTACTACCCAATCTTGATTTGTGACGTAATTGAATACCCATATCTCGATCAATATTGAATTTACTATTCAATAATGAACGATCGATCAACTGTAAGTTTGCTGAAGAAACAACTCGTTCTATATTCCCTGGAAGTTTTGTTTGACCCGCCCATAGTTCAAAATTTTCGTAAAAATTCCATATGACCACTGCATCTAAAATATACCGGGGTGTATTTCTGTTGAAGGCACTTGCTCCTGAAATATCACGATTGGAAAGACCCAATTCAATTTTATACTTTAATTTTGGTGAAAAAGCAAAACCATCGAATTTCAATCTTGCTCTTCTTACTGAAAAATTAATATCTACGGGATCATAATCTTCCTCATAATAACTCAGTTCACTTTGGAAACGCGATTGAATTCTAGGTGCAAATTTTACGCTAAAAGAACTATCTTTTGCAATAAAATTTATCATTCCATTGCCAAACTTGGTGTCACTAATTTCTTGAGCTTTTAGTGAAAGACCAATAGAGATAAACAAAAAAGGTAGTATTAACTTTTTGATGTTATTTTTAATATAATTACGTTACAAAAATCGTATTTCAGAAACAGTTAGATATCACCCTAATTATTATCTTTTAAGGCATCTTTAATCAATAATGTTATTAAATTATTATGTCAATTAAGATCCGCACATCAAGCAATCGTCATCTTCACCTTCTTTGGCTTGCGCAAGCATTTGCTTAAGCTCTTGTGGTGTCAGAGGCTCAACTGGAACAGCTGGCTGTGGGGCTATTGCTCCAGCAACTGCAGTCTGAGTAGGTGTTGTGGCTATAACCTCAGCTACCGGTGTTTTTTTTACTTTTTTTGTATTGTCTAATGTGAACTTAATGGCGTCAACTGCTGATTTGGTTCTCAAATAATACATTCCTGTCTTTAGACCCGATTTCCATCCATAAAAGTGCATTGAAGTTAATTTGGCCATAGTGGCTCCTTCCATAAACAGATTCAAGGATTGTGATTGATCAATAAAATATCCTCGTTGGCGAGACATGTCTATGATATCTTTCATACTCATTTCCCAAACCGTACGATATAGTTCTTTTAAATCATCTGGAATACCTTCGATACTTTGAACAGACCCATTATTACGCATCAATTCTTCCTTCATATCTTCATTCCATAATCCACGATCTACAAGGTCTTCCAAGAGATGCTTGTTTACAACAATAAACTCTCCCGAAAGGACACGTCTTGTATAAATATTAGAAGTATAGGGTTCGAAACATTCGTTATTTCCAAGGATTTGAGAAGTACTAGCAGTTGGCATAGGTGCTACTAAAAGTGAGTTTCTAACACCTTGTTTTTTTATGGTTTTGCGTAAAGCAGCCCAGTCCCATCGTCCACTTAATTCTTCATCTTTTATTCCCCATAAGTTATGTTGGAATTCCCCTTTTGAAATGGGAGAGCCTTTGTAACTTTCGTAAGGACCATCATTTTTAGCTTCTTCTGTTGAAGCTGTTAAGGCTGCAAAATAAAGAGTTTCGAAAATTTCTTGATTTAACTCTTTTGCTTTATCAGACGTAAAAGGCAAGCGCAACATTATGAATGCATCTGCGAGTCCTTGAACTCCTAATCCTATAGGACGATGTCTGAAGTTTGAGTTTTGAGCCTCAATTACTGGATAGTAATTGCGATCTATTACGCGGTTTAAATTTTTCGTTACGCGAACTGTAACATCAAATAGAGCTTGATGATCAAAAGCATCACCTTTAATAAACATAGGTAGAGCTATAGAAGCTAAATTACATACAGCTACCTCATCTGGAGAAGT
>FUWD013185365.1_pt1 | contig 11572 bp, 10 predicted proteins | sample 1063281 | NCBI WGS metagenome assembly FUWD01 (sample SAMEA79048168, study PRJEB19326) | metagenome | biome: marine
GAATATATTTTCGATTCCCTCCATCAATAGCATTTTGTGCTATCACCGCATGACCCATAGTACCGGAACCTGACAAAAAAATCGAGACAAATACCTTCTTTGGATTTATCCCCGTTAACGATGAGTGCCACAAAGTATTTAAGAAGCGCCATAGGCTTTGGAAAGGAGAATACTTTTTCTGGAAAAAGTGTAGCTACATCACGAGTTCCTTCTTGGTTAAACGGGCCATTCATAATAGATAGTGGCTTTCCTAATCGTTCAATCCCATTTTCATCTCGTAGATACTGCTTTGTTCTGACGCTAAAATTGCCTCCAGACTCATTTATCACAATTTCATTATTCTTGTATGCTTCTTCAAATCGTTCTTTTGCCCATACCCATTGTTTTTCTGGCCATATTTCTTGCCCGTTGTAAATAATTGGATATACGAGATTAGGACGTGGATCTTTGCTTGTCGTCGCCAACGGCTGCGTTAAGTAGCCACCACGAGTTTCAAATTTGTCATCATGGAGGCGGTAAGCAGCTCGCTGGTCATCATCTAGTGGCGCTGCAATATCCTCAATTGGAGCTTTCGAATAAACAGTTATGTACTCATGAACATTCGCAAAGCCCTTGGTAAGGGCACCGGATCCGTACTTATTTTTCCAAACAATCCGCTCGATAAAGTTCTCAACACCAAAAATATCGTCACACATTTTTCTTAAGTTGTCTGCCTCCATCTCATCTGAAGAGATTAAGATCAATCCGTCTCTTCTCAATAGATTCTTTGCGAGTTTGAGCCTCGGATACATCATGTTCAACCAGTCGGTATGGAACCGCCCGCTGGCTTCAGTATTGCTGCTGATCTTTCTTCCTCCCTCAACCTGACCGGTGAGCTCAAGGTAGTTTTGGATGTTGTCCTGAAAGTTGTCAGGATAGACAAAGTCTTTGCCGGTGTTGTAGGGGGGATCAATGTAGATAAGCTTCACCTTGCCGGAGTAGCTCTTCTGCAACAGCTTGAGCACTTCAAGATTGTCGCCCTCGATCATCAGATTCTGTGTGGTGTCCCACTCGACGCTTTCGTCCGGGCAGGGGCGTAAGGTGCCTGTTGATGGGGTGAGCGCAAGCTGACGAGCTTTGCGTTTACCATGCCAGTTGAGGCCGTACTTCTCCTCCCCCGCTTCCACGGTGTCACCGAGAAGTTGACGGAGAACATCAAAATCAATTTTCCCTTCAGTGAACGCTTCAGGGAAGAGCGTTTTCAGCTGATCAATATTGGCAGCAAGGAGATCTGCTGATCGGGTTTCGGGATCATTTACGCTTAACGGCTTCATGGTTGCGTCTTCGTGTTCGGTCATAATTTTTTTATGGCTATTGCGAGTTGAGCTTCAATCCGCTTGAGTTCAAGGTTCAGTTCCACCTGCCGGGGAATCTGCTTCTCTTTTGCTGCCCGAGTGCGCAGGCGCGTAATTTCTTCCTGCAGTACTTCGCACGCTTTCATTGCATCCCGACGGTCCGCGGCATTCTCCGGAGTTTTAGCAAGGGTGAAATGACCTGTATGTTTTACTGTGTTCAGGGCAACTACTTTATCAATCAAGCCCTGATAAAGTACATGGAGATTTGCTTGTGGTTGACGGCCAAGTGCCAGTGAGGATCTAAAATCCGACCGTATATGTTGATCATACTCGTTATCCCAGGTAACGCATACAATATCATCCTCCAAAATAATCTTCCCGGTTTCGCCTTTAGACCACCGCTTATTGGCAAGAGAGAGTGTAGTATGTACGCCCTGTTCAGTCAACAGGAGAACAGGATAAGGTATTGCCCGATGTACCAATTCTGTCAGCCGTGTCGTTTTGGCCCTGCCACGCAAGGTAAGCAGCAGGACCGCAACTTCCAGATATTCATGGGTATCATCCCGGTATTCCGGAACAGCTATCGTCACGGGTTTAAGTGCTGCTATCCAAACAAGCTCTTCAACGCCATCACTAATGGCTCGCTTGTCCGCTGTTGTGGGGGAGCCGTTTTCAAGCAACAGCTTCTTGGGAACCCGCTGGTTCACTAGGCTGCTTTCAGGTAGGTCTAATGCAGCAATCAACTCATGAATACCCGAGTGCCTGATCACATCAACGCTCCACCATATGCTTTTTTCGTTTCATCACTATCCCGGCCAGAAACGGTCTTACCCGTAGCAACCTCAATCAGATCAAGAAGCGCAGATGCCCTGAGACGAATAAATCCATCAAAATCGTCCCCGCGAAGTGCGGCGACGGGAATGGAGTGTGAGAGCAAAAACTTGTCAAGCTCAGTGCCGCTTAATCCCGTATTCTTTTGAATTCGAGACAAGTAGATGCTTGGCGCATCGCCACTGATATATCTGTTCGTTCTTGCTGAAAGCGGAGCTTTATTGACGACACTGTTCCACTTCTCTCGTGGGAGTTTATTGGTCTCGCACCAAGCACGGGGAAAGAGATGGTGAATGTCAATCGCATTGTTGAAATAGGTATTGATGTCAATAGGGGTACCACTGATGAAGTCCATGCTGCCATGCTTCATAAGCAATGCTGCCAATCCCTTATAGGCAGCGGCGAGCCGGGATTGCAGGGACAACAACCGTGTTGGCGCAAAGCTTGCATCACGCACTGTTCTTGGCTCCCCACCACCATTAACCCAATGGATTACATCTGGAAGATCCATCCCAAAGCGAGTTTCGTTGGCGCCACCGTACAATTCACCGAAAACCCCACACCAGTACCACTGAAGCAACTTCTGTTTCACACCATGCAGGGTTATTTTTCCCATCAAATGGGCGCAAATGGTAGCAAGCGGAATCAGCTGGGTTGCGTAGGGAAGGCTTCTGGCATCGAAAATCTTTTCTTCAGCCAACAGTTCGGCGGCTTTCTTATAACCCTCTTCAACACGAGATTGCAATTTTATGAAATCCTCCAATTCTAGTCGCAGAACATCCGCTCTTTTGCACGATACAGAAGACCCAGCCAGCAGATTGCGCTCATAGCTGGCCAGAAGAGTAACTGCAGTGAGAAAACTTGTTCCATCAACGGCAGTAAGCACATCATGTTTGCTTGTCAATCGTTCTATACGAGCGTCCCAGTCCTCTCTCAAGTTGAAATTATTCGCGGCAAATGTAGCCGTCATCAGCTCGAACACAGTCAGCGTAACACCTCCGGTATTAACCTTTTCAAACACTTGGCATACAGCCTCTCGCGGAGTATCCTGAGTGAGCTCAATTGCCGGCACCTTGAACTGCTGAAAACGCAACCAAATATCCGTCCGGAACTTCTGGAAAAACTTTATGGCCTCGGGATCGTAATTGTGATGGACCGCATAACCGGTTTCCCACTGCATAAAACCTTCAGCATCATACATCAAACCAATAGGAAACAGGCGCTTTTCATATTGCAGCTCCGACGTACTGAGATCAAGGTCTACTCTTCTGCCAAAATCTGATGTCACTTTTAGCGATTCGGGGACCGATATAACTGCATCTTCACGGTCTTCTGCTGGGTCAAGACACTTCGTCATGTCCAGGAAATAAACCCGTAAAATATCGGTGCCTTTTTCAGTTCTCGTCTTCACTGGCAGCCCGCTGCGGAGTGAGAGGTACATTGATGTGAGCCTCTGTTGTCCGTCAAGAACCAGCGTCTTTGGCTGCGGTGCGGGTTGCAGCGATACGCCCTCAAAAAGACGCGGTTTAAACGGAACGCCACCTGCTTCAAGAAACATCACTGCTCCGATGGGGTAGGATAATGAGAGGCTGGCGATGAGCGATTTAATGTGCATATCATCCCAAACCCAGCCTCGCTGAAAATCGGGTAACTGAGTTTCGCCTTTTGCTATGGAACTCAATACATCATTAAGACCCGGCTCTGCTGTTCTAAAACTCATTAGTCATTGCTCCCTGATGAAGTTGTTTCTGGTACTATTAAGAGGTAGGCTATCACCTCAAAATCGTTTATACCCGCAAATTCTCCTTTCATGACGTGTGTTCCGCCCGGAGCGAAAAGGCTTGCAACTGCTCGTTCCTGATTTTTGCCTGCTACAGAGGATACTGCTGAAGCAAGCAACCGATGCGCGGCAAGCATTTCTTCGCCTTGTTTTGTTGTCTTGTCGAAGCGGGCACATGCCGCAAAATCTGGCAGGTCACGACCGAGGCAGAGACGCTTGAGCCGGTCGAGAATCTGTTTGGCTTGGGTGTAGGGCAGAATAACCGAGCCGTCTTCATTCATATACACGAGATAATGCACTCCGAGAGGATATCCGGCTTCCGGAATACGTTTGGAGGATTCTCCCTCAGCACGCAAACAGAAAATAATCCCCGGAGGGATATCGACTTCAGTAGTGGTTACAACGGCAAAGCTACCCAGTGGCATACATTCCAAGACGCCGGGTTTTGCTTTAAGATATTGTGCAAGATCGATGCGAAGGTCCGTCAGGGTGAGGTCTGCTATAGAGATTCCAGTGGACAGATCTTCAAGATCGATAACCGTGTCTTGCAGTTTGAGCAGTTGATTCCGACGATACTCAAGGTCATTCATCTGGTTGCCGGATTGCTGCTCGATAAGGTTCTCCTCTCCCGTAGCAGAAATATCAAGAAGGACCATTTTCCCGCTCACCCGTTGCTCCAGATTGATGTACTCATCAAGCTCGATGTTTGGCCAGAAGTTGACAAGCTGAATACAGCTGTTTGGCGAACCTATTCGGTCTATCCGACCAAAGCGCTGGATGATTCGAACCGGGTTCCAATGAATATCGTAGTTGATAAGCCAGTCACAATCCTGAAGGTTTTGACCTTCTGAAATACAATCCGTCGCGATAAGCAGGTCAATCTCACCTTCAGATGCAAGTTCAGCGGGACGCTCTTTCGCGCGAGGCGCAAATGCACTGAGAAGCGTGCCTTGATCCTTGCGCAATCCTGATAGTGTCGTTTGATTGGTGCCGGAACCAGAAATGAGTGCACTCTCAATATCAAGCGCTGACTTCGCCCATGAAGCAAGATGATCATACAGGTAGCACGCAGTATCGGTGAATGCAGTGAATACGATCACCTTACGGTTTCCGAAATTAATTGGCCGCAGGCATTTCTCGGCGATAACCTCTTTCAGTGCCGCCAGTTTGGCATCTCGCTCCGCATCAACCTGGGCAGCTGCGGAAAAGAGCGTTGCCAACCTGTTTCGATCTTCAATGAGTTCCTGTTTCCATCGGATCAAATCCACATCTTGAAGTAATACCTTGACTTTGCGGCCCACAAGCAGGCTTTCGAAAGCCGGATCGTCAAGATCGACATCGGTAATGTCTACTGGCTCCAACTCCGCAACGCTCGATTCGATGCGCGCAAGTGTCGCCTCAACATCCCGGAGTTGTCGCTGGACGGTAAGTGCAAATGATGGGACAGCGCTTTCCATCCGCTTAAGCAGATTGACACGCAGAAGATGAATCAGACTCTCTTCTCGATCAGCCTGGCGGAAGAAGCTCACGCCACCTCGTACATGGGTACTGTATTTCCTGTCATAAGCCTCCTGTTTATGAGGCAGTACATAGCGCAGTGGCGCATATGAGGCAAGATTCAGGCGGCGAATCTCATTATTGATTTCCCTGATCGGCCGAAACTCACCTGCCAGATCAACATCAGACTGGATATTGATCGGTTTTAGGCGCTCTGGAAATCGCCCAGTCTCTGCTGTGCCATAATACTTCTCAACATGCTTGCGGGAACGTGCTATTGTCAAGAGATCCAGAAGCGTAAAGTAATCGAACCCAAGCATTTCGATCAGCCGAACCGGCGATCTGTCATGTTCATCGAGATCGAGCCATCGATTAAACTGTTTTTGGGGCAAGACGAGTGGTACTATCGATGCTACTGATACCATGCGCAAGCAACGCGGTGTCGTTTCCTTCCGTGGCAAATGCAATCTGATTGCGCAGGTCAGCAAGTCGGTTATTGACTGGCGTTGCCGAAAGCATTAGCACACGAGTTTTAACCCCTTCCTTGATAATCTTCCGCATCAAATGATCGTAGCGGGTTTCCTTCCCTTTGTTGGCCGCCTTGTTTCGGAAGTTGTGCGATTCATCGATAACTACCAGATCGTAATTCCCCCAATTAACATGGGATAGATCTATATCCCCGGATAATCCACCATCACGAGAAAGATCCGTATGATTCAACACATCGTAGTTGAATCTGTCCGACTCCAAAATATTTCGTCGGTCATTGGCCTTGTAAAGCGTCCAGTTGTCTCGTAATCGCTTCGGACAGAGAACCAGCACTCGATCGTTTCGCAGTTCGTGATACTTGATGATAGCAAGAGCCTCGAAGGTTTTGCCAAGCCCAACACTGTCGGCAATAATACACCCTCCAAAGCGGTTCAGCTTGTCAATAGCGCCAACCACTCCGTCCCTTTGAAACCGGTAAAGCTTGTTCCAGACCACCGTATTGTGAATCCCTGTCGCTGATTTGACGATATGCTCTTCGTTAAGACCATCTTCATGGTCACGAAAAATATTGTACAAGATGAGCGAGTAAATACAGAACGGGTCTCTGTGAGTAGCGAAGGATTGCAATACTCCAATCAGTTCCATGTTGACTGATGGGTCCTCTGCAAAGTTGGTCCACTGATCATCGAACCACTTACTGAGCAATTTAGCCTCATCAGTTGTCTCAGATGCCTGAATAAGGTTCAATGGGTTAGAGGGTGTCAGACCAAGCCCATCCGTACTGAATGCCAGCGAACCTAGCAGTGCCTGCAGCGGTTCTGAATTGCCATCACGGATAACAAAAGCCCCTTGGGGCACAGAACTTGGAGTGAACTTGACTTGGCTCTTGCTCTGTATCCACTGTAGAAGCTGCTTTGCAATCCATTTGTTTTGCAACCGGTTACGCGCAGCTCGATCGGATTCAGAGCCAAGAAGTGAAAGGCTGGTAATGTCAGAAGGCAAGAGAATGCGGCATTTTAACAAGGACTCCAATTCATGAAGCATTGCATAAAAAGCAAAAATCGAAAAGGATGCCGTTACGACATCGAGCTGACAACCCGCATGGAATTTGGAACGCAGAAGATCGATGACCCTATCGGAACCGGTATTTTGTACGATCTTCATTCGCAGGGGGTCTTTTTTAAACCGTATACAATTACGCTCTCATTAGTTTCCATATCGGGGAGAAACTGGTTTTCAGCCTTTTGGCGGATAAGGATCATTCCCATGGCTATCTTTGCCCTGTATCTTCCCATCCTTACCATGTATGTAGAACTCAGTACCCTGGTTCTGACTTATCTTGCGCCCTGCATCCACGGCATCATTCTTTTTATCAAAGTGCCCACTGCTACGGCTACCCCCTCCTCGCTGAATGTTCCAGCCTCCATCAGGATCAGGAACAACATGATGTGAACCTTTTTTATTCGACATTTGATTAACTCCCCTTTTCCATTAACTAAGACACCAGTATCATTGCAAATATACTCATGCGTATGCAACTTTGACAATGTGCATCCGAGAAAGTGAGGCAGCGAGTGCACGAATATCAGACCAATAGACGGCCGGAGTATATCTTGGCCTAGTTGTCCCAACATCTGAAGGTTCATTTGGGAACATAGGCCCGCCCCTCAGACAAAGGGTGTCCTATGCGACTAAACTTCCTAACACTGCAAGCGCCCCACTCTCAGGGCAACATCCTGATTGAGCGCTATCCTACACCTAACAGGGATGCTCGGATTCTTGGCGCAAATGATCGTGAAGGCTTATCGATACTACCACGAAATATCGTCATAGGAGGCATTCATCATCAAAGACACTCCGGCCACATCATGGAAACCGGAAAACTGCTACATTGCCCTTGTCGCGTCTGTTCGGCTGACTTTGACTGACCGTATCAACCCTTTTTCTCATGCACCTCTCACGCGTCCATACCGGTACGGTACTGGATTTCTATACACCGGACTTTTCCACCCCGCTCCCCCTTCCTGTTGCCGGTTCAGGGGTATCGGCCGGCTTTCCCTCTCCTGCAGAGGATCATGAGGAACTGGTCCTTGACTTGAACAAAGCCCTGATCAAACACCCTGCCGCCACCTTTTATGCCCGGGTGAAAGGCTCGTCCATGGTGGATGCCGGCATAGAAGACGGTGACCTGCTTGTCATCGACAAAGCCATCGAGCCTAAAGACGGGGCGGTGGCCGTCTGTTTCATCGACGGAGAGTTCACCGTCAAGCGGATTGCACTGCGTGATGACGGACTGTATCTCATACCCGCAAACCCTGCCTTCAACCCGGTCAGGATTACTGAAGAGAACGAGTTCCTGGTATGGGGCATTGTCACCTACGTGATCCATCAACCCCGGTAACACCATAAGACACCTGCATGTTTGCCCTTGTTGACTGCAACAACTTCTACGTGTCCTGCGAACGGGTGTTCAACCCGGCGCTGGAAGGACGCCCTGTTGTGGTGCTCTCAAACAATGACGGCTGCTTCATCGCCCGCTCGAATGAAGCAAAAGCCCTCGGCCTGCCAATGGGCGGCCCTGCGTTCAAGTTCAGGGAGGTGCTCAAGCAGAACCGTGTTGCCGTCCATTCAGCCAACTTCCCGCTGTATGGCGATATGTCGGCACGGGTGATGCAGACCCTTTCGGCACTGGCTCCCGACATTGAAGTGTATTCCATCGACGAGGCATTTCTGGATATGACCGGGTTCGGGCGGTTCGACCTGGAATCGTATGCCGCAACCATGCGGAAAACAGTTCGCCGCAACACCGGCATTCCGGTCTGTGTCGGTATAGCGCCGACGAAAACCCTGGCGAAGGTTGCGAACCGGATTGCGAAGAAACAGCCGGCCTGCAACGGGGTGTGCGTGCTCCGGACCGCAGAGGCGATCCGTACAGCCCTTGCCATGACCCCGGTGGAGGATATCTGGGGAATCGGACGGCAATGGAGCCGGAGGCTGCAGACGAAGGGCATCATGACTGCTGCCGATCTGGCCGCTGCCGACGGCACATGGGTACGGAAACACCTGCATGTAACCGGAGCCCGGGTGCAGGCGGAACTGAACGGGACAGCGTGCCTCGCGATCGAACTGGTACGGCCGGCAAAGCAGAGCATCTGCACCTCACGATCGTTCGGCAAATGCGTCGGCACGCTGGAGGATCTGCAGCAGGCGGTGGCAACCTTCGCCGGCAAATGCGCATACAAGCTGCGCCGGGAACACTCCCGTGCCTCGATGGTGACCGTCTTTACCGGAACCAGTCCGTTTGAGGAACCCGACGCCCGGTATTGGGGCTCCAGAACCATAACGCTCCCCTTCCCCTCCAACGACACCACCACGCTGCTGAACGCAGCCAACAATGTGCTTAGAGGACTCTACCGGGAAGGATACGGGTACCGTAAGGCAGGCGTGCTGGTGAGCGGCATGGTGCCGGAGGACCCGCCAGGAACAACCCTGTCACTGTTCGGAGAAGAAGAGTCCCCGGGTGACAGCCGGCAGCAGGAGCTGATGGCCGTCATGGACGGAATCAACCAGCGGTACGGGCGTGGAACCATCCGCCTCGCAGCTGAAGACGACCAAGCATGGAAACCGCAACAGGAGCGGTTATCCCCACACTATACGACCGACTGGGCTGATATCATCACCGTCAGGACGTAACATGCTGAGGGGGCGACCTGGCGAATGCTGCTTACGTGTTGAAGTCATGCGATCGTTCATAAACATTGAAGTCATGTAAGATTGTCGACAATCCCACATGACTTCAGTACGCCAATACGCCGGACCCTTTATCGGAAAGCATCGAGCCCTGATTAATCCCCCATCGCCCGAAAACTCAAAAGCCATCAGGGGTGAACGCTCCCTGATGGCTTTTCGTGCTGTTAAAACTCGGTTGAGAAATGCTACTGAATAGTGAGGTCCTCAATGGATCCGCCGGCATTAAGATGCTCAATCACCCATAAAGGCTTTCTGTCCTTCCCGGACCACTCCATTCCATCCTTGCGGTACCTTGCGGGAGCTTTCTCCTTTTTGACTTTTGAGGAAAGACTGGAAATCCCTTCCTGAATCTCTTCCCAGGTAAATCCATAATCACGGACTGTTTCAACTACCCCTTTCAGGGCTGAATTACGGTTCGCCATCACTTCCCGTTTCTGGCGTTTCAGATTTTCAATCTGGGCATCAATGTCTTTAATGATTTTCATTGGGATTCGTTGTTGTTTGAAAGAAAGAATTGAGCATCAATATACGCACCGATCACCAAACAATAACTATGTTAATCAACATCAGAGGCTTTCAAGGAATACTTCCAGCCGGCAATTTACTTCCACAGCAAATACTTGATTGCCTTTCATGGCAAGTCTAAATTGTGGAGTATTCGGCAAAAAGACGCCTTTCGCCTTTCCGGCCCTCGCGATGTCTGCAATATTGTCAATGACATCCGTTTGCATTTGTTGAAACTTCATTTTGTAGTAGTCCGCCTTCATGACTACATCTACACTGATGCCTGAAGCTGTAAATCCGCCTCCAATCTGCCCGTACATCACGCCATTTCCAATGTCAACCACAGTATTTACATTTTTTCTCCTCAAACACCTTATATCCTGATCTGTAAGTTTAACAGCCATGCCAGTTACAGTTTTCAGCCTAAACTGCTTTATACTCTCAGGCCAGTTTCTGTGTAAAATTGCGACTAGCTCTTGCTTTGCCCATTCACCATGGGATATCACTTGAATGAAGTATGCCACAGCTTTCTCGAATCTACAGCAAAGCACGGGGCCGGAGCGCACCATAAATCGCCCATCAGGCTCTAAGGTATGACCAAGATGGAGATGATGAATCCCCCAATCATTTAGAAAGTGATCATTGTAACGAGGATTAGTAAGTTCTTTGCTCAAATAAGGCCTCAGATCGCGCCCATGTGAAATCTGCCGTTCAACATCAGCAAGACCTTGCTGATACTGTGGAGGACAAGCAAACTCTGATGACTTCAGCACCATTCTGGGTATTGGCTGAATCAAGCGCCGCACTAGATTCAAATATGTATGAACAACCGCTTCATTGTTAGGGGGTATATCAGAATATCCAAACCCTGACAGCTCATTTCGCAGATACTTTACCCAATCCCCATAGAGATCTATTTCTATATCCCCCATATCCCATAAAATGCAATGAGATTATTCGAATCTCGCGGCTGTTGCTGCTATATGCCCAGCAAACGATGAGATAAAAGTCTTCAGGCTCGTCATGGACGAATGGTCATGATACTCCCCTGTTTCAACGGCACTCTTAGGAGAAGAAATTACCGATGCACACGAATACAGCTGCTCTTGAATGAGTTTCTGGCACAAGAGGTCATACCGCTGAAGGTATGAGGCGCCCTTGAACTCTTCAAAAATCGGGAAGTGTGGCGATTTATCCCGCACAGGCGATAGCGACTTCAGAGACTCTTCTACGAGCATGAGCCATCCAGCAAACGGCCGGGGCTGCTGGCCAAAGGCTCCCTCTCGATAAGCCGTCCAGAAATCATGGGCAGTACCAATCGCTTCTTCCGTACGATTGTTGAAGTTGTTGCCGAATGATGGCCCCACCTGGCTTTTCAGCTCAACGG
>FUWD013187942.1_pt1 | contig 11570 bp, 14 predicted proteins | sample 1063281 | NCBI WGS metagenome assembly FUWD01 (sample SAMEA79048168, study PRJEB19326) | metagenome | biome: marine
GCGTTTTTATTAACCACTGCACTAACAGAAGTCACTGCACTCAGTGTCTTGGTAATTCTTGCTGTCTTGACTGCGGTCACAGACATCACAGCGGCCATTGGTGCTATGAGGCTGGTGCCTTCAAAATACTCTACACTTATTGTGGCTGCAAACGCACTTGTGATTGGCACACTTACACTTTCAAGTAGGCCTACCACAGCAGTCTGATCCACTGTGACTGAGAAATCTGCACTGCCTAGTCTTGTGATGCCATCTACGGCGGCTGTGACCGTAAACACAGCAGCAATGTCAGCAGCACCGTCTGTGAATGAATTTGCATCTGCTGTGAGTGCAAACGCACTGCTTAACGCTATGTCACCATCGCGAGTGGCTTGGGCAGTCAGTGTAGGTGTAAATGCTGAGGTCACTGCACATGACGCATCACGCAGTCTTGACTCTTGTGCAGTGACTGTAAACGCACCTGCATTCAGTGCGATGCTGTCTTTGACACTGCCTATGATCGCACTCAGTGTGCTGGTTGATGCCAATGCCGCTGAGGCTGATTGTATCTTGAAGACTTCAGCAGTTAGTGTGGCAGTGCTTGGCAATGCGGCCTGTGCAGATCTTGCTACAAAAGTGCCGGTGTTGACGGTCTGCTGTGTAAATGCAGACTGCAGGGCTGAGGCAGCAGATTCAGTCACTGAGATGTCATCTAGACCATTGTTATCAAGATGCCACAGCACTTCTGTGGTAGCGGCAGCATTGGTCTGAAGACCTGTGGCAGTTACTGAGGTGCTCTGCGGATTGTATTCTAAGAAAGTGCCACGGCTGTAATGGAATTCATCAATGGCTGTGCGAGCCCCAATGCTCCAACGAGTTTTTGTCAGTTGGTTATGACCTGTCCAAGTTGTGCTGGTCTGCGCTGTGAGATCAATTAGTGCTGTTCTAACACCGTTTTTGAACACAGCCACATAGCCATTGTGATATGATATGGCTATCCTAGTTGTGGTAAATTGTGTAACTGTGAAAGTCTCAGTAACTGTGCTTTGACCAGTCTTGAACAGATTTAATTGAAATTGACTGCCAGTGGTATTGGTAGTGGCCAAGCGCAGGAATCGTTCACTGCCTGTGCTGTCTGTGAAACTGTAAAAGAAACTTCTGGCAGTGGTGGTGCCATCACAGAGATAACTGAAACTTAGGACCCAACTTTCGTTGGCCGTAGGCACGATGTCACTGAGAGGTCCTCCAAAGATCACAGGTGAATCTGCACCTGAGTAGATGCCATGTGTGCCACCTACTAGATTGTAGGAAGTGTTGAAATAATTTTCATAGTTGTTGTCACTGGTTTCTACGATATTTCTTGGACGATTCTTGCCAAAATATCTGCTGGTTGACAGTGAACTGAGGGCTGTGACTTGTGATTCTGCTGAGTGGACTTCGCCTAGTATGCAGACTATTTGTGCTGAACTTGCGAGATTTGCTGTGAGTGATGCTGTGAGTGATGCTGTGATTACTGCGGAGACTGTGTGTGAGAGATTGGCATTAACATCCACAGTCTTGGCCGCCATGGCATTGAGGTCAGCGATATGCTCCAGTAACACATTGGCGGATCTATTGGCTTGGGCATCCACTGACAAGGTGCTGACAGAATCCAACACCGCGGTGTGATTCTTAAATGCTATCGCAGTCAATGTAGGTGCAAATGCTGCTGTGAACGCGGCTGCTGAATCTCTAATGCGGGTGACAGTGCAGGCGTTTGTTGCACTGACATTCACTGTGGCCTCGGCCTGGAGGATGCGTTCAACTACTGTGGCCTGGGCGGCTGTGACAGTGAATGCGGCATCTGCTTCTCTGACCTGACCACCTGCTTCAAAATAGTCAGTGACTATGTAGTCAGGAATGTAGTAGCCAGTGGTGTCAGCGATGTCTACCACGGCTGTTTGATTTGCTGTGACCGTGAATGCGGCCTCAGCCTCACGAATCACAGTGAAGTAACTGGCTTCTAGGTAACCTTCTTCAAAGTAAAATTGATCCATTCAGTGTCCTAGGGAGTGTATGGTGCTATACCGTTGTCGTCAAAGAATACTGTAGATGCATTGGTGCCATCACAGTGCATTAACAATACTGTGTTGGCATCATTCTGGAATGGTGCTGTTGGTGCTGTAAAGTTAGCGGTATAACGAACACTATTTGAAATACGGATTTCATCTAGATATCCACCAAAGTCTTGAGGGCCATCTAGAAACAATCCACTACTTACACCATAACCACGCCCTATGCTCAATCCTGCTGTGCTACTGTCTATGTTGGCAAATGAACTGCTGGTCCATTGTTCTGTGCCATTAACATAACATTTGATAGTAGTGCCTGAACGGGTAATGGCAATATGATTCCAGGCATTGAGTGTATATTGATTGTTTGGTGAAAGTCCATATACTGAAAGTCCTGTGCTGCCATTACTTGATACCCATAACACTCTACCATTACTACGCAGACCTAAACTCCAACCATTGTTGGTATTATATTCATAGTTGGTAATTAATTCACTGCTATCTTCTGTGGGATAACACCAACATTCTACTGTAAAATTACCTGAAGTAAAATTGAAAGCACTGTTATAGACACTGGTTATATAATCACCTGTGTTGTCAAAGGCAGCACTGGTGCCACCAAACTTGCTCTGTGTAGTTGAAATAGCTGCATTGCCATTGGCCTGCAAACCAACTTGATTTCTTGCACCATTGTCATCACGGAATACTGTGCTGCCGTCTGTGCCATCTGCGTGTATCAACAACAAGGTGTTGGCATCATTGACAAATGGTGTAGTTGATGGTGTGAAGTTTGAGGTATAACGAACTGAATTAGACAATCTTAATTCATCTATATGACCATTAAGAACATAGGTATTATTTGTAAATGCTCCTATGCGTGTTGTAGTATCAAATAAAAACATAGGTTCAGTAAGTGTGTTAAAACTTTGTGAACTACTAATTGAAGTTCCATTTTGATAACAGGTTATGGTTGTTCCTGTTTTTTGTATGGCAATGTGATACCAGGTATTTGTAGAAACAGTTGCTGGAAAACGGGCAACATATATTGCTTGACCAGCAATAATTACTGCTGGTTCCCAAAAGTAACTGCCTCCTTGATTTGTTAAGGCAACATATTGGTTAGCAGTATGAGCCAACAACATTGTATAACTGCCAGAAGTTGGTAGGCTGGCAAATCTAACCCAACATTCAAATGTAAAAGTAGATGAAGATGTTAGGTTATTAATTATTAAGTAATCCCCAGTGCCGTCAAACAATGCTGATGAACCACCAAACTTTGATTGTGCGGTGTCTACCTGTGCATTACCTACAGCAGTAATGCCTTTAGGTGCTCTCACACCATTGTCATCTTCAAAGAATGTTGAGGCGTCTGTGCCGTCAGCGTGTATCAATAATAAGGTATTTGCATCGTTGACAAATGGCGTTGTGCTTGGTGTGAAGGTTGTGGTATAACGGGCAGAGTTAGAGATACGAACTTCGTCTATGTGTCCATTGAAATCATCTGATAAAGTAGACAGATTTCCAATATAGTATCCACCAGTATTACCATATGAAGAGGCGGCGGTTACACTACCTTTTGAAACACCGTTAAGATATAATGTCTGTGTTGAACCATTTTTTACCACTGTAATATGATACCAAGTAGTGGCTGCAATAGCACTATTTGATACAATATCATAAGTGCCAACACCATATAAATTACAACCAATCTGTGATCCATTCATATAAAGAACAAATCTACCCGTGGCTTCATTACCTAATACTACTATTGCTCTATAGCCTGCACTTATGTTGGCTGCACGGAACCAACATTCCATTGTGAAATCGCCTGTTAAGGCTTCACTGGTATTTGCTACCAAGTAATCATCTGCGCCATCAAACAGGGCACTTGCCCCACCAAAATAACTTTGTGCAGTATCAACCTGTGCATTGCCTACAGCAGTGATCGCTTTCTTTGATCGCAGGACTTCAGCCGCCGCAGCCACTGAAAATGTTGCCCCAACCATTGAGCATAGAAAGCCACTCATTATGATATGTTCCCTGAAATAATACAAGCCGTAGAACTTAGGAACAGGATGTTGCATAGACCTCTTGTGGCCAAACTCACTGAAGCCTTGTCTGTGTCAGTGCCTGCGATATAGGCAGTGGTAATTGAACAAGTGATTGTAATGGCTGCTGAATGATTGTTGGCAACAACCACAACATCACCTTCTGCAAATGTTGCATTAGGAATTGTAATTGAACCACCTGAACCTACTTGAACATATTTGCCTACATCACCTGTGGCCAGGGTATATGAAGTGGTCTTGGTGCCTACTGCTGGTAGGTCTCTGTAGCCCACAGGATTAGTGCCATCTACTGTGGTGTTGGTCAAATTACCACTTGCTGGTGTGCCCAATGCAGGAGTTACCAATGTAGGTGAAGTGGCAAACACCAATGCACCTGTGCCAGTTTCATCTGTGACAGCGGCAATGAGGTTTGCTGAACTTGGTGTGCCTAAGAATGTAGCAACACCTGTGCCTAGTCCTGTGACTCCTGTGCTGATGGCCACTGAAGGTGTGCCATTTGAGGCAGCAGTTAATCTACCCTGTGCATCAACTGTGATACTGGAAAAGGTGTATGAACCTGCTGTCACAGCAGTGTTGTCTAGGTTCAATGTCACTGTGTCAGTGGTCATCACTGATGAAAGACCAACGCCACCTGCAACGGTTAGTGTGTCATTGAGATCCAGACTCTGTGTGGTGCCTGAATCACCTGCGATGCTGATAGTGGCATCTTGTAGGTTGGTAAAGTTTGCGTCGCCTTCTACAAAGGACAGAGCTGAGCCTTTACCTGCTCTTGTTACGATCACTGGTTTTGTCATTTCTCTATTCCTTGTATGTTAAAAAGGGCATGAGGCCCAGACCTCACACCCTTGCTCACAGACTATTAGTCTAGAGATATTGTCAAATTGCCAGAACTTACCTGGAATGTGTCACCGGTTTCTCAATGCTGTTACTTTAATGACCTAACATTTCTATTAGGCGGAGTAGTTCTTCGACATACTCTCAAGGACTTCTTTTGTTATATCCTTGTTCAGACTATCGCATCACTTTTCAGTGTTTTCTCACTTAGTCGTTCAGGCTGTATTTAAACTTGCCCCTTGTTGTCCACTGCTGGAGTTCCAAGTCAATCAGAGAAAATTTATAGACCACAGATTTAGTTTATGGTCTTGTTGGTAGTTACTGCACCGTAGAACAACACATTGCCTGCGCCTTCTACATCACTGTCAACCACTGCCACGTGAGTGATAGTGCCCCAGTTTGCACCTGCTGTTGGAAAAGTCACAGTTGCGTTGGTAGCACTTGCACCTGCGGTCACTGCACCTGCTGCACCGAATGTCACTGCCTGACGAGCATAATAACTGCTATTAGCAGTAGAAACTTCATTGGTGTGTGAACCTGCTTCGCCTGGATCTGCTGTGTAAAGAGCCAAATACAAAGTTGCAGGAGGTGCATATCCTGAACCTGTTCCTACTGTTAGTGAACCATTGCCAAATTTTAAGACGTGATCGAGAATTTTGTGCTCTAGATAATTTGATGCTGCTGACATAATTGTCTCCTTGATGTGATAAGTTGTCTGCTTACAGACAACCTATCGTTGTCTGTTGTGAGAAGGTCTCACTGAATCTATTTACCGAAAAATCAAAAATCTTGTGGAATATTTAAAAATTAGTGCAGGTCTACCCATACACCATTGGCATAGCCTTGGAACTTGTGTGTGGTTTCGTTGTAGATGATGAAACCATTTTCAGGACTTGCCACACCTGCTGATGTGGGAAAACTAGGCAAACGCAATCTTGAAGTTATTCTTATAGGATTACCTGCCAGTGTCAATGCACCTGCCGCTGCAAATTGAGATGGTCCTGAAGGCGACAGTGTTATTCCTGTGCCAGCAGAGCCTGCACCTATATTCAAGTTTTCAGTAGATGAAAGTATGGTCTGTGTTGATGGATTATAAGTTAAATTTGCGTCAGTTCTTAGAGTAGCAGAATTAGTTCCTGATGTAAACACCAAATTAAATGTGGAATTTGTGGTAGAACTATCTGTGATCTCTACTGCCTGGGAGTTTGCCACTGTGGTAGTATTGATTGTTATAGAATCAGTGCCAGGGTCAGAGGAAATAGATATTCCTGTGCCGCCATACAAAGTCAGGGTGTCACTGGTGGTGTCTGCGATTACAGAACCTCCACCACCAACATTACCTGCTAATGCTATTGTAGAAAATGTATTGCTGCCTGCTGTGCCGTTTGCAGCCAGTGTGATGCGTCCCTGTGCATCCACAGTGATGTTGGCATTGGTGTATGCGCCTGCTGTGACTGCGGTGTTGTCTAGGTTCAATGTCACTGTGTCAGTGCTCATCACTGAAGTCAAACCAACACCTCCTGCAACGGTTAAGGTGTCATTGAGATCCAAGGCCTGTGTGGTGCCTGAATCACCTGCAACACTTATGGTGCTGTCTACGATGTTTTGGAAGTTGGTGTCTAGTTCTGCGTATGTGAGTGCGGCTGCTTTTACTGCTCTTTTGGTTATTGCGGGTTTGGCCATTATGGGATGTCCTGTAATTTAGATTTTATGCTGTCAGCCATTTCACGCATGAGTATTTCATTGGCTGAATTGGATCTGCTGAGACCTTCTACCAATACGTCAATGACATGGCCCTGTTCTTCTACTCGCAGGGCCAGAGCATTGTGTGCGGCTATCAGTGTCTGCACATTCTTGTCCAGATTCAGCAGAGCCTGGTAGGGATCAAAGTTTGAGTCTAGCATCCTGCAGCCTTTGTCGTATGCGTTTTCTTTCTAGGCCAGTGGCGAACTTGCCTCGGCCTTCTCTGGCACACACAGTGAGATGTTCTTTTCTCGAGATGATCTGCACATTGTCCAAGCTCCAAGGCAGTTCTGGATCCTGTCTGGTCATGCACAGGCAATGGTTCTGTCTGCCTTTCAAGAGATATTGATCGTCCTTGCGCCAAAGGTCTATGTATTCACGTTCTGTGATCAGCCACTGTTCACCTCTGAACCATGCCTGGGCACGAGCCCTTTGGCAGTCATAGTAGAGTTTGTGATCCACGGGGTCCTGACCACTCTTCCAGGATTCAGGATCTATGATACCTAATTGTCTTCTTGTGCCCATACTCTATTTACTAAAACCTTTAAGATGCATGCGTAAAAGAGACTTTTCGTCGCCTTCTGCCCAGATCTCAATGTGACGCATATACTTGTCATGCAGGTTTGTGTCTTGGATGGTGAATGTGACATCAGGTTCATATTGCCTGTAGCCTGGTATGAAGTATTCTAGGGCGTCTGTGGGATCAAACATTGACCAGAAGTTCTTGTCGTTGAATTCTGCATCAAGTATTTTCTGTTTCATTTTTTCTCCAAATTGTTCATTTACTGTGAGAACCGTAACACTATAATGCGTGTGTGTGCTGTGTGTATTAGTAGCAGTCAACATACTCGTGTATTGTCCAATCAAGTTTGATCACAAATCCAGTTTGTTGCTTTACTTCATAACACAATCTCTCAGTATCAACTGCTGTTTGACAACTCCACCCGTCGTGTTCCACAAATGCCCTGTTCTTGGTCTTCTTCAAATGCCTCTGTATGACCACTCTCACTGATTCCTCTAAGACTCGATACATCTCACTCTTCATCTTTGCATTGAATCTCTCTTTATACCTCAAAGACTGATGCTTTCTAATTGCACTCCACATACCTCTAACATCCTTGATGTATTCAGTGATATATGGATCCTCTTTGAGGAAAGCAATCATTTCTCGGTTGTAGTTCACATAGGCAAATATGGTGTTGGTATGCCAACAGCTGAGATTACTGCCATTCAGCAGAGCAGTTAAGATCTGTTTGACAGTTTTTGAGTCTAACTGAGTCCTAGACATTAGTTCACTTCTCACAGAGGTTCTGTCTGTGATGTATTGATCCAATGCAGGTGTTGGCTTGGCGTAGCCCAATCTCTGTGCGTGTTGCAGTAGCAGTGTTTGGGCACAGCATTCTATGTCATATTCATGTCTGTAACCTTTGGATGCCAATAGAGGTCTTTTGATTCTTTTAGGCAAATTCTGCAGGGGGTGATAATCTCTATGCCTAATGGTCTTGTATTCAAAAAGACCTGTGTCCAGTGTTTCAATAATTTCTGGTGAGGGTTGGTATTTAGGTGCATAGTCAATGGCAGTGCATAATGCCAAATAACCATCAACATTTAACTTATAGGTTCTGCACACTGATTCTGTGAGATTGCTGTAATAGGGATTCACGCAGGTCAGTAATTGATTGCGTAGATATAAACCCAATGGACGACTTTGGTGACCAAACTGTCTTTGTATTTCTCTTTGACTTAGCCAATGTGTTCTTGTCTGGCTGAGATAGGTGTTGCACCAATCAAGGCTTTTGGCAATACGCCGTTGTATTCGTGCATCTGTGAAGTTTGGTGCGTAGGTCATTTGAATGTCCTATCACGTCTTTGTAGTTCTCTAGCAAAGAATTCAGCCCAAGCACTGTTGCCTAGATTGATTACGCCCCATTTAATATAGTGCAGCGGTAGGTCTTTGATCATAACACCTAGATATTTGCCCTCATAAGTGATTCTGCGTTCAGTGTATTCTGTTTCACTTAATCTTCGATTCCATTCTATTGCAGACATTTTTCTTTTTAACATGTCTCTCATTCGAATAGATCTCCAAATTTGTCTGAACCTGCTCTGCGATCTTCTTGTTCCCAATACCGCTGTGCATCTGCCAACACTTCATCCAAGGTGTCAGTTTCCCATTCGATTATGGGCTCACTGTCTGCATTGATGATAGTCTGTCCTTTCTTGGTGGCCTTGTTGGTGGGTGTGAGATTGCGTAGAACAAATCCATGATCTGGTGAGCGTGTGATGTGTTGCCAATTCACAGCATTGCGATTGGGTGTGTCCACATATGTGACATATTCTCTGCGGTCTTTGACTCCCACCATAATCACAGTGGTCATTGCTGTGCCTGCTATTTTGGAATAGCCAGGTCTTTGTTCAATCACGATGTAGGGCTGTTTCATACTTCCTCCTGGTAAGTTTATATAGTATATTTAGTCTGCGACTCTAAGTCAACCCCAATATGTGAATTTGGCATAGTCAAGGCGAAGCCCCTACGGAGGGGGCTTCTAACAGGACACCGGAGTCCAATGGCATTAGAACTCCACAGCCCAACATGATCTTACCAGGAAAATATTGTGTGCCTGCTGAAATTATTTATAAGGGACCCATGGTATCGGGGTATTTTCTGATCACGCAGGCATGCTCAACCGCAGAGCTTTTCACTGCTCGGTTGACTTTTTTCTAGCAGTGAATTCTGCTTTGGCCCAATTCAAATAGACCTGAAAAGCACGGCCCTGTGGCAGTGTGTATTCACCTGTGTAGGGATCTCGATATCTGTTGCACTCTAGGCAGCGTGTTCTGCGATGTGCCACGTGATTGGGCACTTCTTGGTAGAACTTGATCTCCATCTTGCGGCCCGTCTCACAGTGACGCCCACAGTCTTCACAGTCTATGGGTTTGATGTGGACCTTGACCAATTCGGGTGCGTGTGTGGGATTGATGCCTTGGAACAGATCCAAAAACACCTGTTCATGCTCATCCTGATATTGGTCTTCTGTGCTGGGCCTGCCGCGGCCTTTGGCTCGTTGTTTGGACTGTTTGATGTCGCTGGCGTTGAGTTTAGGCATGCGGAATTCTGCCACCTCCAGGAGTTTTTGCATTAGTTCATCTTTGGTCATACTGTAATTACAAAAACCACAGAATCCCTTGGGGTGAAACTGATCCTAGAATGCCATATTCCGTTTCTACTGACAAAAAACCCCCTATTTACGGGGGTTTGCGGCGGGGTATTTTCAGTGATTTTTCTTATTGACCCCTGGGTAATACTCTGGGTGCTGGACGCCATGTTATCCTGGCATTTAAGACGTCTTTATGAATTCTAAGATCATTGGCACGAATGTGGCACCACATAAGATAATCAATATAGCCCAGATGCGATTGTCTATCTTGTCCACTTTGCCTTCCACACGGTCAATGTCTTCAGCCATGTGTGCAAGGTGGTTTTCCTTGATGGTTTGGATTTCTTGGGCTAATTCTTTCAGTGTCATTTTAAGGCACCGCCGTGGCAGTTAATGTAAATGCAGTGGTGAATGCAGCGCCAACATCTCCTACCTGAGTCATCAATCTCACTACCTTCCAGGCAGCACCGTCATAGACTGCAAGGCAGGGACTGCCTGCATCACCATCTGTGAGGTATGCTAGATCTCCAGCCACGGGTGAAGTAGTGCCAGTGGCAGAACCCAAATCAGCAGTGACTATCTGTGCCAGTCTCAACACCTTCTGCAGACTCACAACGCCAGAAGCAGGTTGCAGTGAGATGTTGCCTGCTGTGGTTTGGAATGTGGCAGGCAGCAGACTACCTGCTATCTTGCCACTGGCATCCAAGATCAGCACACCCTGTGCGGCATTGGCAGATGCTATGATTGCATTAACTGCCACTGCCATGTTGTATAGGTCAACACGAGCTAGACTGGGATCATCATCACCACTGTCTAGATTCACTGTTGAAATTGTGGTTCCTGTTGGAAATGTCATTTTTCTTCCTCTGTATATTTAATTGGTTTATTCTAACACCACTAGATTTCCGCCAAACATCGCTTGTCTTGGCAGTGCAGTGATTGTGATATCAACCACACCATCTCTGGGATCATTGTCTATGCCATACAGAGCAAAACTTGGTGCCGAACTGGATTTGGATTTGACCACTGGTATCAGTATCTCAGAAGTAGCAGTGTCTGACACATAGAGATTCACTGCATAACTGGTGGCATTCTTGGGTTGTATGTGTATGTCTTTGATCAGGCTAACTGGTGTGGGCAGTGCTATGATTCTATTGGTGTTGGTGCCGCTGAGTGTGCTGGTTACCACATCAGTGATGCGATATTCTTTAACTGTGGTGTTGGCAGTGATCAAGATCTTGATGAGTTCAGATCCTTCAAGCACCGCAGTCACATAGCAGTATCTGCCATAGAAGCCTGGGATGTTGTTGTTGCCATCTTCGAGATAGTATTCTGTTTCTTCGCCACCAAACACTCCTGTGTCACTGACGTGTATGAGATAGTCCAAACTGCCTGTGAATTCCGCTTCTATGTTCAGCGTAAAATACTGCACAGCACCTAGATCGATCACTGGTGCTGTCCAACGCAGTAGATCGAAGTTCTGTATGTAATTGGTGTATTGATCCCAACCCGTGCCACTGAGACTTGACCAAGAACTTGTGCCCTGTGCTTTGATGGTGATAGATTCTGCATCCAATGTGCCGTCTGTGTAGGGTATGAAGCCTGTGATAGGCAGCATTGAGGCTGTGACTGTTAAGGCTGCTTGTGCTGATTGTATTGGCATGGTTTATCTCAATATACTGTTACGCCAACTGGATTGGCAAGGTAAAAACTATAATTGGTGTAACTGCTGTTGA
>FUWD013231776.1_pt1 | contig 11564 bp, 9 predicted proteins | sample 1063281 | NCBI WGS metagenome assembly FUWD01 (sample SAMEA79048168, study PRJEB19326) | metagenome | biome: marine
TGATGTAGATGTCGATATAGAAGAGACTTCGTGGTGGGCGGCGACACGATACTCGGGGAGTGGCCAATTTGAATTTGGCAATGACGCATTAATTTATCCTTGAAGTTATCATCCACCATGATAGAATTCATATCCACAAATGCGGGGTCTTGAAAAATTCTGAGTACGAATTCCTTAGCGTGGAGAAGACCAATATCCATATAGATAGCACCGATGAGGGCTTCAAAGACATCTTCTAAAATCTTGGGATTCTCATTCCAGTTATTCCTCATTCCCTTTTCATCCATGATGACGAGTTCATCGAGTTTAAGAACACTCGCAATCTTCGCGAGCGTTTCACCACGTACAAGCTTTGTACGAGCTTTGGTGAGGAACCCTTCTTGGCGACTTTCGTATCTATCAAACAAAAACTTAGTGATGACAAACCCGAGGACCGAGTCACCAATAAATTCGAGTGTTTCAAAAGACTCCGTAAATTGTTCATACTCTTTGAGAGCAGATTTATGCGTAAAAGCTCTTTGGTACAAATCAAGGTTTTTGATCTTTGTACCAACAAGTTGTTCGGCCCTTTCTTTAGTAAGGAAAGTCACCATGTTTTATTATGTTATGTGTTTATTTTTTAAGCCTCCTTCTTCACGTAGTGAGGAGAGAGGTACTTCTGGAGGTTAAGGTAGGTTACCACAACGTCAGCAGGGGGTGCGAGTAACTCACGGAGCTTGTCGTCGAGGATAATCTGGCGACCGTTATCGGGGTGCTTGAGACCCTTCTCGGTGATGTACTTGTTGATGAACTTGGTGACTTCGGAGCGAGAGATGAGTTCGCCTTCGGGAAGTTCAAGAAATTCACGCAACTTAGGTGTCACTTCCTGCTTGCGGTTGAAGCCGTTGTTGGCAGCGCGCGCCTTGGCTTTCTCACCATCGGGATCTTCTTGGACGTTCTTCATCTTGCGGATGAGCTTGGTGAGGTTCTTAACGTCATTGCGGAGGGCGGCGAGTTCGGTTTGGATGATTTCAAGAGACATTATATCTTTCTTACCGGTGTAATCTTTAAGTTCCTGAAGAAGAAGATAGTCATCACGGTAACAAATAGCCATATAAAAAAGACGAATCTCTTATTGGTGAAATCTACAAAATCTGGTTTGTCTATGTATCGGAATGGTTGCCTGGACCCGTCATCAGGACACCCACCTGCACAACAAGCCGACGGACACGGTAAAACTTTTGGTCCTTTACGCACGCCACAAAATTGTTCCTTTTCGCCGGTATACGCGAAGCATCTACATTCTTCGATGACGTTGCACACCATATTATTATATCAAGATATAATAATGGATGACAAGATTTATTCGAAGGCTGCGATTGAAAAATTTACGAATGAAAATCTCCTATTCAAGGATGCGAAACTGAAGAAGTACTACGACCGAAATCTACAGAGGGACCTCGGTAAGTTCCGCGCCCGCCTCGTGAGCGCGCACGCGGACAAAGAGTTCGAAAAGTTCATGTACGTGTTTATCACGGATTCCATTCGCGATATCATACTGGACACGATCGGGGACCTCACCCAATTTTTGAGTTCTTCGGGGGACCTGATCGTGAGTGGTGGGGAGGCGTTCAACTTGTACGTGGATTTCAACGACCGAATCGTCACGAGTGATATCGATGCGAAGTTTGTACCTCATGTACCTATGAACGATAAATATTTCGGTAAGCTCCAAGCGGTCAAACTCCTATTATGGAATAAAATGGGGGAACTCGCGAAAAGTCTCAATTTACGTATCAAAAAGAGAATCATGTCCATACATTCCAAGTTGTTCAAGTTTTTGGGTATCGGTTTCAAACAGAGTGGTCCATTCGTGACACGGAGATACACACTCATCAAAAAGAAGAAAACCGGCACTGGTAACGCGTCCAGTATGGGTGACATCTTCATCGATGTGGAACTTTTCGCACTCGATCTGAACATTCGCTATTTCTCCCCAAAATCCGGAAAGATCGAGGACTTCAACATGGGTGGTATTCTCGACATTCCTTTCATGCGTCCCCAGGAATTTGGATACGAAGTCGCGTTGACTAAGAAAAGAGGTGTCACGTATCGCAACGTGAACACAGACAAATTGATCAACGATAAGCGGGTTCTCGTCGCGAGCAAAGAGTTCCTGATCGAAGACATATACCTGATGCACAAACTTCGTCTTCGCCCGGAAAAGAAGGAAAAAGATCGTCAGAGGCTTGTCAGGTTGTCACAATTGTTCGATAAGGGGGTCAAGGCTTCGGATTCTATGGATGACGTCTTCAAGAAGATAGCCCCTAAAATTAAATCGAAAAAGCGGGTACCCACGAAACCTGTGAACGTTTCTATCACTAAAGCTAGGAAAATTGACCCGTACAAGTACAAACACTTCACGACACAACCCTCAGATGAACGTCTCTCCAAGCAGATCGTACACGGTCTCAAACCAGTCGTGAAGAACACCAACGTCGAGGGGTACAAAAACAGCTCAGGAAACAAGCGTTTCAACCTGAAGAACCTCAAGTGGAAGAATGTTCAAAACAAAGCATACGTAAAAAATGAATATACCCTACGCCCAGTAAACGCCAAGCCACTCCCTAAGAACATGAACATCAGTAAGACCCTCTATGGGTACAACCCCAGGAGAAATCAGTGGGTACCGAAAGAGTTACTCAATAAGGCGGCGGAAATACCATTTGTTGGTTTAAAGAAATGAGACCCAGTACATGTATAATGATCTACAACGCCCCCATTAAAGGTGATGATGGCCTCTACTTTGTGAAGGCGCTCAATGATGAGAAGCGTAAGTGCTTCGTCCAGCTCAACGATGTTAAGATTACCGATGTGTCAGGAGATGTTGTCATTGACATCGTCTCGGATGTGAACACCCAGAAGATCGAGGCCACCGATGCCACCAACCTCGAAGCTGCCCAAGAGCAGTGTGAGACGTGGTTCGGTAAGAAGTTGTCTGAAAATGTGATCAAAGGTGCCTACACTTCAGGCCTCGACGCTGGTACACTCTCATGCGATCGTATCGCCGTGACCAAGGTGTATAACACACAGCAGGAACGCATCGACTTCGAAACTGTACAGCCCGAGAAAATGTGTGATGTCATCCTCGAATTCGCCGGACTTTGGTTCGCCAAGAAGGCTTTCGGTCCCACTTGGAATGTTGTCCAGGTCAGGGTACACGATGATCCCATCATCGATGTTTATCCAGAAGACTATGCCTTTGACCAATAAAAAAATTGTTATACATATATAAAAGAAAATGAAGGGTCGTAAACAGAACCTCCTCATGTTGGTCGCCGTCGCCGCTTTGATCTTCCTCCTTTTTTCCATGAACAGCAAATCAGGGTACACCATCACCGAGCGTGAGTATTCGCCTTTCGGTATGGCGCCTTCCGCCGGCCCTGCCCCCGGACCCTCCATGGCCCAGAGTGACACCATCTGTGGTGGTATGAACAAGGGTACTGGTCTCGCGTCGTCCCTCCTCCCCCGTGAGGTTGCGTCCGCGGAGGACTTTGGTCAGTTCGCCCCAGAGGATATCCTCAAGGGTCAGAACTTCCTCGAACCCCGCATGCAGATTGGGTACCCCGAGACGGTCGGTGGTGCTCTCCGCAACGCCAACCAGCAGATCCGCAAGGACCCCCCCAACCCCAAAGAACCTTTCGTGTGGAACAATTCCACTATCGTCCCCGATCTCATGCATCGTGGTCTCTGCGCTTAAAGATTTGATCCATGTAGTAAATAATGACATCTGTTGCACCTGATCTCTCCGAGAATGTATCTAAACTGGTAGAGCTCACGAAACAATTAGCCGAAGCGAAATCTGACATCAAGGTCCTCACTCAGGAGGAGAAGCGTCTCAAGGAGAATGTGAAGAAGCACATGATGGATCAGGGTATTGACACGATTAATCTCAGGAAGGGGAAGATTAGTATCCGTAAAACCATTAGGAAAGCGGGTATGAATAAGGATGCCATCAAGGAGGGACTCATGACCTTTTTTGGGGGGGACGAAACGAAGGTCGAAGGCGCCCTAAATGCTATTAAAGATGGACTTAAAACAAAAGAATCTACATCTCTTTCATTAACCGGTATAAAAGATAAACCCGAGAAAGAAGATAAGTAAAACTCACCATGGTTTGGAGCCAATACGTATACGAAGCCTCAACTGGATTTGACCCCGACGTCAGTGATGATGACGGGTTCGATGACGAACACACTCCTCTGAATATCGAAGACTGGGAAGTCGAATACTCAGACGAACTCAGGCACATGTGGAATACCACCAGGACACTCCTCTATGACGCGGGACTCCAACACTCGGGAGAATTTATAGATTTCGTCGAGTTTTGTTACGTAGAACATGAAGAATGTAACGAGTCTGAGGATGATGAACGGGTGCTCCATGATATCTGGAGAAACATCAGGCGAATCGTGAATAGTAATGGTCTTCATGAGCATATGATGCGTGGTGCTACAGTCCACCATTTTGTTGATTTCGCTAAAAATTATATGCGCGTATATTAAATGTTACCCGATCTCACGTCCCAGAAAGTCGCTGTCCCCGCCGCCCTTTTTCTCGCGCTCAGCCCCGGTGTGCTTTTGACCACCGCGGGTAAGAATGTCAAGTTCGCCAACGGCAGTACCAACCAGATGGCTATTTTTTTCCACGCGCTTGTGTTCTTCCTCGTGTACAGCCTCATCGCCAAAGCTATGGGTATCGTGCTCACCAAGACTGATCTCATCGTCACGACCACGCTCTTTATCGCCTTGAGCCCCGGTCTCCTTCTCACGTTACCTCCTGGTTCGGGTGGGGTGTTCAGTTCCGGTCAGACCAGCCTCCCCGCGGCTGTGACCCACGCGGTTGTATTCGCGGTGGTCTTCGCGGTTTTGCGTCGTCAATTTCCTCAATTCTATTAAGTAAGAAGATGAAGTACCTCGTCCTCGGTCCTGCATCTATGGGGATCTTCTCATTGATTGGTGCTCTAAAAGCACGCGAATATTCACTCGCGGACGTTAAGGAAATTTCCGGATCTTCAGCTGGTGCGATTTTGGCATTGTTTTTAGCAGTGGGAATGTCCGTAGATGAGATTTTGGAGACATCTTTATCCCTAAATATCCCCAACTTTGTTAAAATACGCTTGGGCTCATTTTTTAACAAATTTGGTTTTGTCGATATGGGTCCAATACGTAAAAAGTTTGTGGAACTATGTAAAGGAGATCCTACATTTGGGGAATTAGAAACTAAGATATACGTATCTGCGTATTGTCTAAACAGTGCAGAAACTGTTTATTTTTCACGTGATACACATCCAGACATGAAGGTCATAGATGCTGTGTGTATGAGCATGGCTGTACCCTTCATATTTGCTTGTGGAACACGTGAAGGTAAAATGTACATAGATGGTGGTACAAAAGAGGATTATCCGTTGGTTCCGTTTCTTGATAAGAAACCACATGAAGTGACATGTATTAAGATTATCATGGACAAAATATACCAGGAAAACATAGATACCCCCAGACAATTCATAGATACACTCGTTCGTTCAGCCCTCACGAATAGGTCAACGTACACGATACCCATAGAAATCATAGAAATTAACGTGAAAGATGCGAATGTGTTTGATTTCAATATGGACTACGAACAAAAGTTAAAATTATACACTATTGGATATTCGACATAACACTTTTTTTATCAGTTTATTATATATGATTGAGGTTTGCGATCCAGACGTAGAACTCGATGTCCTAAAGAAACTCATTAAGATACACACAGGACACAGTATTAAATTGACAAAAAAACAAACATGTCAGGTATTTGACGATATCAGATCTGGAAATGTACCTCTCCCCCCTCTGATCATGAGTTCTGATAAGACCTACCTCCTCGACAAAAAGTCGCCACTTACCCCCGGTGATTATGAGACCCTTTTCGATACGTCCTCTAAGCGTGTGGATATTAAGAGAGTTGCCCGTAAAGTTGGGATTCGTCAGATGGATCAGATGACGAAGAGTCAGATGATCGATTCTATCGGTAAGCGTCTCAGGTACATGAAAGTTCACGAACCCGTGAAGATTGGAACGAAACGTACCGCTCCAGGGAAAGTGAACAACGTCAATGTTGACGTTGACGTCGACGTGAACAACACAGCAGTGAACAACACAGCAGTGAACCGATCGAACAACGTGAACCGAGTGAACAACGTGAACCGTGTGAACAACACAGCAGTGAACCGATCGAACAACGTGAACCGTGTGAACAACACAGCAGTGAACCGATCGAACAACGTGAACCGAGCGAACAACACAGCAGTGAACCGAGTGAACAACACAGCAGTGAACAACGTTAACCGGGTCGTTCATACCAACACATCAGTGACACCACGGCACAGTTCCAGACCCGTGTAAATTTTCCCAAAGGGAGTCTATTCATGACAGGCCAGAAACCAAAATTTCTTAACGGCCAGGTGAGTGCCGTGAAACAACCTACACAGTCTATTTTTGCCGGACTGAAACAACCTACAGGGTCATTTTTTAATCGAATTTTAAAACCAAAACAAGCAAACTTTATGCCATCGGATACCTTTACTAGTGCCAAGACGGGATACGCATTCAAAACTGGTAATCAGGGTACGGGGTACTACATAAATACCGACCCATTACGTGTGCAAGGACCCATGCTCAAACCTAAGGTCCTCAACGTCCCTAACGTTCCTACAAACATAGAACTCAATAATGCTATCAATAAAATACAAAAACTTCAACTCAAGCGTGAACAACCATTTATAAATAAAGTAAAAGCTGGTGTTGTAAAACGTTCAAATGTCTTAGATGAGGCGGTGAAGTACAAGACCCTCGAGACTAACTTTATAACGAAAATAGAAAAGATGTCCTTGTCGAACACAAATCGTACATCGATCATCGATCGCATGACAACCGAAGACCTGCAGCAGTTAGAGGCTGAGGCTACGTTAAAGTCGGGTGCTTTACAGAACAACGAACAAAAGATGAATATCATACTCGCGACACTTCCATTCATCAATAATGCGTCAAAGCTTACGTTCAAGGCCCGTAGCAAAGCTGAGAATGCCAACATAAACAGTCTCATCGAAGAGGCTAAAACGGAAAACGAAACGAAGCGTACCGCATTCGTCTCTGATCAGAAAAAGAAGTTCATGGGTATGGTCGTAAATGTCAAGCTTTCCGATGGGGATAAGACGAGTCTCGAAGATCTCATCGACAATAAGACGAATTTGAATTCTTTAAAAGTTCGCGCGGACAATTTGGTCGAGCAGAGAAAAAAAGAAAAGAATGCCCTCATAAAACAGGACCTTCTCGCCTATCTGACCCCATTGAAAATTAATCAAACGAATAAGAATAGTTTTCTTACACGTTTCAACAAAGGTGAAAGTATCGACGCGTTAAAGCGTGCCGCCAAACAGCGCGAAGAAGAAGTACTCGGTGGTCAAGGTGAAAATGCGAGAACACGTCTCGTTAGAAACCTGAACGCTCTCAATCTGAACGCACAAAACAAAAATACGATCATGGGTAAATTTAACAACGGTAATAAGAATGTCACCAAACTCGTGGAGGAAGCGAAAACGTTAAAAGGGGCGCGAAATTCTGGAAAATTAGATACCGAGAGACAGAGACTCCTCGCCTTGGCTAAACAATTGGGTGTGAACGAAAACATGTCTAAACTCAACTCATTAAACAACGTATCGGCTGTGGAAGCGAGAATTCGCGAAGCCGGGGCCGAAAAGGTTCAAGGTACATTCGCCGCAAAGGTTCGAGGTCTTTCGACTCTCGCGTCTATGATCAATTTGAATGCGAACATCCAATCCGATATTCTCAAGTTGAAAAATAATACCGATCTCAATGCCATGAAAGTTCGTGTCATGAGTGCGGGTAAGACTAAGTTATCTAATCGTGCCAAGTCCCTGAACGTCAATTTCTCTAAAAATATTCAAAAACTGAACACTGTTAACAAACTTGTCCCCCTTCAACAGAAAATAAACGACACCGGGGCTGCCAAACAAGGTTCCAAAAAACAAAAGGAGGCTGCGCGAGTCGCTCAAAGTAGGGAGCAGTTAAAAAGTTATATCAGTGTGAATACAATTTTACCACAAAATAAAAGGAACGCGTTTGTTAGACAAGTCAATTTGAACAATACGAACCTCCTCGAACTTCGCAAGGAGATCAATTCTGAAATACAAAAAGTGAAAAACACCAAACGATCTAAGAATATCGATGAATTAAAGCAGTACTTACAACCTCTGAACATCGACAAATTGAAGTTTATTCAGCGTTTCGAGACTACCAACATTTCTCTCGAGAACATCAAGGTTGCGGTCAATAAGGAAGTGGCCAGTAAAGGGGATCTCAACAGTAAGAAACGGGCTTTGTCAGACAAAATTAACACTGCGAAGAGTTACGATGTCGCGTTCAATTTCAATACGAATACGAACAAGTTGAACTCAGAGGAGAACATCGACAAATTGAATCGTACCGTGGATACTACCATAGAAGGTGCCGTCAATAGGGGAAGAAACGCACTCTCCAACAAAATCATCGATGCCAAATTGACGAACGATTTCATGAATAAGGTGACTAACGTAAAAACACTCAAAAATCTGAATGCCATTCAGAAGCAGGTTGAAGCTGCCATCACCACAAAGAGTGCTACCAACAGAGATGAGATTGTTAAATACGCGAAACAACTCAGACTCACTAACGAAGAGATAGAGCGTGTCACCACTCGTGAAACGGCAAATACCATTCTCGACCAGAAGAAAAGACTCGAACTCACCGAGTTACTCAACAAAGAAAATGTTCCTGTCACGAACAGACAACAATTTTATAACAAAATCACTAAAAATTCCAGAATCAGTAACATTCAAGCAAACATCACGGCGTTTATGAAAAAGAAATCGAAAGAAAATGTTACAAACGTCGAGACGGTTCTCGATAAGTACAACCTCAAACCTGAAGATCGTGAGGCTCTCTTGAATAACTGGGATGCCTTCGAAAACATGACCGTCGTCAATTTAAAAAACAAAGCGTCTACTCTTTCTAGTCAGTACAAAAAGGAAAAGGAAATCGCACTTCGCCGCCATCTCAAGAATGATCTCAATCTCGCAAACGACGATATCAACACGATCATGCGAAACTTCGACGCGAACCCACGAAACATGAATGCTTTACATGAAAAAGTGAAGGAACTCAAAGGTGCATCTGGTGAGAAGGTGCGTCTGACTGAACGTATTCGCAAGGCTCGCGAAGAGAATAAACTCAACCTGAAGTTTAACGTCAACAAAGAAAACCTGAAGACCCTCAACGCTAAAATCAACCAGGCGTACATCGGTAAGGGTAAGAAAGATCTCGCTCGACGCGCACTCGACCGTAACATCAACATCTCGAATAATCTTAACGCCATCAAAAGTCTGAACAATGTTCAAAAACTCAAGAATAAACTCAATGGTCTCATTGGTGGTAAGAGGAATGAAGATCTTAGGAAACTCGAAGAAGTTCTCGGGAACTTGAACCAAGAAAATAAGAATCGGTTCTTACAAAAGTTTAAAAATGAAAACAATTCCTTGAATGCTATCTTACAAAATGTTCAAAAATTCAAGAATAGTAAGGTAACTCAAAAGGTTGCGAACCAAAAACAAGAACTGTACAGGTACCTCGATGAAACGCTCAACCTTAATGTCAAGGATCGTAACTCTATCCTCTTCGAATTTAACAACACCAAAAATCTCGATGCCATGAAACAAAAGGCGAACGCTCTCAAAAAGACGCGAACGAGTGAAAAGATAGTCGAGAATCGCAAGAAGCTCGAGGAACTCTTGAAATCTATGAATCTCACCGAAGAAAATAAGGTGACACTCCTCGCGAAGTTTGATAATGCACCCGGTAACCTCGAGTCATTCGAGGCGAATGCGAAGTCTTTGGTTCAACAGAGAAAAGGTGATAAACGCACCGGTGAGCGCGGTGCACTCATGAACTACATGGATAGTTTGGGTCTCTCAGGTCAAAACAAAAATATGATCGTCGGATTCTTCGATCAGTCACCGAACAAGACACTCGAGTCGTCTAAAAATAACGCGACATCTACGAAACAAACTCGCAACCAAGAAAAATTGGAAAACGCGTTGAAGAATTTATCAAGCATCTCGGAAAATAACAAGACGAAGTTGCGTACGAATTTACAGTCTGGTACAGCTGTAAACACTGTCTTAAGTTCTGCTAAACGCATGAACGCAAACGCACAATCCAAAAAATATGTAGAACAATCTATCATAAACTATGTGTCCTCGAAGAATTTGGGTACTAACGGAAACAAACTCATCACAAATTTTAAGAATGGTCTCCTCACTGCGAATAAGGTGAAAGAGGAAGCTGACAAGAAAAGAGTGTCGTTAAATGCTGAGATCGTGACGAACAAAAAGATGAAACTTCGCGAATTCATGAAGAATACTCTGTTGTCTAACCAAGACAAAAACAAGTACATAGATCGGGTACAACTCGATACCAAAATGAATAACTTGGAGAAGAACATTCAAAGGGTTGATGAAGATCTCAAGAGTAAACGTAACACATTTGCTCGTAAGCAGACCGAATTACGCACATTCCTCGATGGTCTCACGAATCTTAGTTCCAATCAGGTAACCAAGTTCATGGGTAGGGTCAAGAATAAGAACACCGACATCGATCGTATCAAACGCGAAGCTGAAAGCATCGATAAGGCTAAAAAGGCTGGTAAGAAAAAGACTGAAGAAAGAGCCAAACCCAAAGAAGAGAATACCTTTAACACCAACAAGGCCCTGAACATCTTGAACAAACAAAGGGCTGGAGAAGCTAAGAGAATTGAAAGAGCCGAACCCAAAGAAGATAACACTTTCAATGCTAATAAGGCTGTGAACAATTTGAACAAACAAAGGAACGAAGAGGCTAAGGCTAAGAACATCTTGAACAAACAAAAGGATGAAGAGGCTAAAAAGGCCCTGAACATCTTGAACAAACAAAGGGCTGGAGAAGCGAAAAGACTCGAAAGAGCCGAACCCAAAGAAGAGAACAATTTCAATGCTAATAAGGCTGTGAACAATTTGAATAAACAAAAGGCTGAAGAGGCTAAGAAGGCCAAAGAGAACAAGAACATCGCGAACGCTTCTAAGTCCTTGGTGGCGGGTGCGATTGGTAAGATTCAGGCTAAAAACAATTTGAACAAACAAAAGGCTGAAGAGGCTAAGAAGGCCAAAGAGAACAAGAACATCGCGAACGCTTCTAAGTCCTTGGTGGCGGGTGCGATTGGTAAGATTCAGGCTAAAAACAATTTGAACAAACAAAAGGCTGAAGAGGCTAAGAAGGCCAAAGAGAACAAGAACATCGCGAACGCTTCTAAGTCCTTGGTGGCTGGTGCGATTGGTAAGATTCAGGCTAAAAACAATTTGAACAAACAAAAGGCTGAAGAGGCTAAGAGGCCAAAGAGAACAAGAACATCGCGAACGCTTCTAAGTCCTTGGTGGCTGGTGCGATTGGTAAGAT
>FUWD013188952.1_pt1 | contig 11557 bp, 12 predicted proteins | sample 1063281 | NCBI WGS metagenome assembly FUWD01 (sample SAMEA79048168, study PRJEB19326) | metagenome | biome: marine
TTTATTAGTCGGCTACCTTGGCCAAAGTGATGCAGGGAAGCCGCAGAATTGTGTGGCAGTGATATATCGAGGTGAAATAGTTGCCACCTATATCAAACACCACCTGCCTAACTACGGTGTCTTTGATGAGTATCGCAACTTCACACCAGGGGCGCACTCGCTAGTAATTAGAGTTTGCGGTGTAGATATAGGTATTGCAATTTGTGAGGATATTTGGCAATCAGGTGGCCCAGTTGCAGAGCTAGCAAAGCGCAATATCGGATTGCTTTTAGTTCCTAATGGCTCCCCATATGAGGTAAATAAAAATGATGCCCGCCTTAGCCTTGTTAAGCAGCGCGCCCTTGAGGTTGGCGCCCCACTTGCCTATGTGAATATGACAGGGGCTCAAGATGATTTGGTCTTTGATGGGGACACAATTGTGGTTTCAGGTATTGGTGAATTAATTGCCCGCGCCCCGCAATTTGAAGATGGCCTTATGGTTATTGATCTTGATGTGAAGCTAGCCTCAAGTGATCCAGATTTGATCATCTCAGCTGCGCCAATTTTAAAGTATAAAAAAATAGTTCCTGGAGTTGCCAGACGGCTAGGGGATCTAGAGCAGATTTGGCAGGGGTTAGTAATTGGACTGCGTGATTATGTGCTTAAGAATAATTTTAAATCAGTAATTCTAGGTATCTCAGGTGGCATTGATTCAGCATTAGTTGCTGCTTTAGCATCCGACGCGATTTGCGCAGATAAAGTCCATGGCATTGCAATGCCGAGTAAGTACTCATCAGAGCACTCACTCTCTGATGCTAAAGAGTTAGCCTCAAATATTGGTTTAAATTATCGAATTATCGAGATCACCCCAATGGTGGCAAATCTAATTGAAAACCTGCGAGTAGATGGTCTTGCAGAGGAGAATTTACAGGCCAGAGTTCGCGGCCTTACTTTAATGGCGTTATCAAATCAAGAAGGGCATCTAGTTTTAGCCACTGGTAATAAATCAGAATTAGCAGTTGGCTACTCAACTATGTATGGGGACGCCGTAGGCGGCTTTGCTCCAATTAAAGATCTCTACAAAACTCAAGTATGGCAATTAGCTACTTGGCGAAATGAGTTAGCAATGCTGCAGGGGCAAACTCCACCGATCCCGGAGAGTTCAATTAAAAAAGAGCCAAGTGCTGAGCTTGCGCCAAATCAAAAGGACAGTGATTCACTGCCCGAATACAAACTCTTAGATCAAATTCTCTCTATTTATATAGATGAAGATGGCGGAAGGCCAGCAGCCCTGGCAGCCGGCTTTGATCCGCTCTTAGTAGATAAAGTTGTTGGCTTAGTTGATCGGGCTGAGTATAAAAGGCGGCAATATCCACCAGGCACAAAGATCTCATCCCGCGCATTTGGTAAGGATAGAAGGTTGCCTATTACCTCACATTGGCGTGAATCTTAAAAAATTAACGCTTAGAAATAAACACGCAAATCATTTGCAATTAGTCATTGCTTAAATTCTTTCCTAATATTATCCCTATGGCCATCTCAACTAAGGAGCTAGTAACAATGAAGCTCTGGTATTTCACCCGTCGTCGGGTAGTTGATTTCGCCCGCGCAACAACCTCTAGCTGCTAATTCACACCTCACTTATGGGCTTTGCCCTCTGCTTTTGCATGCTTTAAAAATTCAATTCCAAATTACTTAAGGAGATAAAAATGAAGGTCTATAACAATATTACTGAGGTTTATGGCAATACCCCGTTGGTTAAATTAAACAAGATGATGACCAACTCCACCGCTGATGTTTTAGCAAAGCTTGAGTTTTATAACCCAACTTCAACAGTTAAAGACCGTCTAGCAATTGCGATGGTTGATGCTGCTGAAAAATCAGGTGAGTTAAAGCCAGGTGGCACAATTGTTGAGGCAACTAGTGGAAACACTGGAATTGCGCTGGCAATGGTGGGAGCTGCAAGAGGGTATAAAACAATTCTTACAATGCCAGAGTCAATGTCTAGTGAGCGCAAAGCATTACTTAGAGCATTTGGCGCTGAGTTAATTTTAACTCCAGCAGCTGAAGGTATGAAGGGTGCGGTGGCTAAGGCTGAGTCATATAAAGATTCAGGTGCGGTACTAGTTCGCCAATTTGAAAACCAAGCAGGCCCGGAAGTTCATCGCCGTACTACTGGTGAAGAAATTTGGCGTGATACCGATGGCACTGTAGCCGCGGTTGTTTCAGGTATTGGAACCGGTGGCACGATCACTGGTGTTGGCCAATTATTAAAATCTAAGAATCCTGAGATAAAGATATTTGGGGTAGAGCCGGCTGCATCACCAATTTTAAATGGTGGTGAGCCAGGTAAGCATCCACTGCAGGGAATTGGCGCAAACTTTGTACCACCTGTTTTAGATAGAAATATCTATGATGAAATTTTTGATGCCCCAGCTGATCTCTCTGTTAAGTATGCACGCGCTGCTGGAACTTCAGAGGGAATCCTAGCTGGGCTCTCATCAGGTGCTGCGCTTTGGGCAGCGCATCAGGTTGCCCAGCGAGCAGAGTTTGCTGGCAAAACTATCGTGGTAATAATTCCATCATTTGGTGAGCGATATATTTCAACAATATTGTTTGAAGATTTGCTGGGCTAAATTGTTTAAATCAATTAAAGAGGATATCGATGCCGCACTGCGGCTTGATCCTTCTGCTCGTAATCACCTTGAGGTATTACTTACCTACCCAGGAATACATGCAGTTTGGGGTTATCGCATCGCGCATTTTCTTTGGAAAGTGAAACTAAAACTTTTAGCACGTATTTACTCCAACTGGATAAGAGCAGTTACCGGTATTGAGATTCATCCAGGGGCGCAAATTGGTCGAAGGTTTTTTATTGACCATGGCATGGGCGTTGTAATAGGCGCCACTGCAATAGTTGGTGATGATGTAATGATTTATCATGATGTAACACTGGGCGCTCGCACTAATGAAACTGGCAAGCGCCATCCAACTGTAGGAAATAATGTAGTAATTGGGTCTGGGGCTAAAGTCTTAGGTGATATTTCAATTGGTGATGGGGTAAAGATCAATGCCAATGTTGTAGTGACTAAGAGCGTTCCCGCCAGGACAATGGTTGATTCTTCTGAGTTTTTTGTTATCTAATCCCGCATAAAGGCGGTAAAAATTAGGCAGTTAACATAGCCGTAATCATTAGCGGCTTTAATATCCCTATGACCTCCCCAAGTGATTTAACTAAACAACAAGCATTTGTGCAGCGCACAATAGAAGAGCGCAACATTCGATTTGTTAGGCTTTGGTTTACCGATGTTCTAGGTTTTCTAAAATCAGTTGCTATAGCACCCGCTGAGCTAGAGAATGCATTTGCAGAAGGAATTGGTTTTGATGGATCTGCCATTGAAGGCTTTGCCAGAGTTACTGAATCAGATATGTTGGCAAAACCTGATCCAGCAAGTTTTTCAATTCTGCCATGGCGAACAGAGGCACCAGGTGCTGCTCGAATGTTTTGTGATATCACGATGCCAGATGGCGCAGCTGCCTCAGTTGATCCAAGAAGAGTTTTAAAACAAACACTTGAAAAAGCGGCAAAGCTTGGTTACACCTGTTATACACATCCTGAGATTGAATTTTTTCTATTTAAAGATGAGCCACAGATAGGTAAAGAGCCAGTACCAGTTGATTCAGCTGGCTACTTTGATCACACACCATCTGTAGTCGGTCATGATTTTAGAAGGCAAGCAATTACTTTACTTGAAGCAATGGGTGTTTCAGTTGAGTTCTCACATCATGAAGGAGCACCAGGGCAGCAGGAGATTGATTTACGTTACGCGGATGCATTATCTACCGCGGATAACATCATGACATTTAGACATGTAATTAAAGAAGTTGCACTTGATCAAGGTTTCTACGCATCCTTTATGCCAAAGCCATTTACTAATCATCCTGGCTCTGCCATGCATACTCACATCTCTTTATTTGATGGCGAGAAAAATGCATTCTATGAAGAGGGTGCGCCAATGCAATTATCTAAAGTAGGTAGATCATTTATTGCAGGCATTATTAAGCATGCTGCTGAGATAACTGCGATTACTAATCAATGGGTTAACTCATATAAAAGATTAAGTGGTGGCGGGGAAGCACCTGCCTATGCAACATGGGCACAAAATGATCGAAACGCTATGGTTCGTATTCCTACTTATAAACCAAAGAAAGAGGCCTCAACTCGCATTGAGATTAGAACTCCAGATTCAGCATGTAATCCATATTTAGCATTTGCAGTAATTATTTCTGCTGGTCTTGCTGGAATTGAAGGAAAGTATGAATTAACAGAAAACAGTAATCCTGCCCCGCTACCAACAGATTTGGCTGAGGCAATTACTGCGATGGAGAAAAGTGAATTGGTTAAGAAAACATTAGGCGCTGATGTATTTGAGTATGTGCTTCTAAATAAGCGAGCTGAGTGGGATGAGTATCGCAAGCAGGTTAGTGCATTTGAATTAAACCGGTATTTACCAGTTCTTTAGTATGCTCAGGGTATGAGCAATCAAATACAAACTGAAATTCATGTCGATTTAGATAATCGAGATAAAAACACCGCCCTTTTTAGAATTTTCTTAGTAGTTCCAGCAGCGATATTTATCTCCAGTTTCTCTGAGTTTTCAGGTGATTTTATGGGAGTCATCGGTGGCTTTCTAGTGCTACCTGTAGTTCTATCTTTGCTAGTTAGAAATGTTTATCCTTCATATGTATTAGCTTTTAATAAAGCCCTACTTGAGTTAAGTAATCGAATTAATGCCTACGCGTTAGTTCTTACCGATGATTACCCATCTATTGAGTCAAATCAAAAGGTTAGATTAATTTACCCTGAAGTTGATGGTGGCAAAAAACTTAGCCCTTGGATGCCATTAGTTAAGTGGTTTCTAGCGATTCCACTTTTTATACTTGGCATTATTTATGCTATCTACGCACTTGCTTTAACACTTATCGCGTGGATTAGCGTAGTTAAAAAAGGTATTTACCCAGAGGATAAAGCTGAAGAGGTAGTTAAAGTGATTGCTTACTGGAATCGCTTATATGGGTATAGCCTCCTTTTAGTAACTGATGAGTACCCATCTTTTTCACTTAATTAACGAAGCGTAACTTTATTCTTTACCGCCCCCTTTGGCCGGTATGTTGCCCTAGGTTGAGCCTTTGGAAAATTACCAGTTAATCTAAAGTTTTTTGCCACCATCAACAGAATTAATCTTGCCTCAGCTAAAGCAAAGTACTCACCCAAACACTTTCTACTACCACCGCCAAATGGGAAGTAGGCACCACGGGGTAGTGATTTTTCAAAATCAGGATTCTTCCATCGGGTTGGATCCCATTCTTCTGGATTTGGAAAGTACCTTGGATTTCTATGTGTCACATACTGACTTACTAAAACATGGGCCCCTTTTGGAATTTGAACACCATCAATTTCACAATCAACGGTAGCAATTCTAGGAGCTACCCAAACTGGGGGAGCAAGGCGCATGGTCTCTTGCAAAACTGCTGATGCAACAGGTGAACTAATCTCTAACTCTTCATAAGTGGGCACTTTATTCTCACTAATCCAACTGGCTCTATCCGCTTCATCCTCTAACTCTTTCCTAACCTTTGGATTTTTTGAAAGGTATGAGAAGGCCCAGCTCATAACATTTGCGGTAGTTTCATGGCCACTTAAAATTAAAGTTAGTACTTCATCACGAATATGATCAATAGATATTTGATCTTGCATTTGTAACAAAATTCCTAGTAAATCACTATCCTTCGTCTCACCACTTGCAAGGCGTTTGTTAATAATTGCTTCGGCGATATCAACTAGGCGATCTGATGCCAGCTCAAAGGCTTTAAAGTATTTAATCGCTGACTTATCAAAGCGCTCAAGGCCAGGCAGCATGGTGCGCTCAATTCGGTCAATCGCCACCTCCATTGATTGCGCTATCGCCTTTGTGTATTGGTGAGAGTCGGTTCCAAATAAACACCGAGAGACAATCTCAAGAGTTAGCTCCATCATTTCAGGTGTTAAATCAATACTCTCTTTATCTCGCCAGTTATTAGTGTGTTCGGTAATTAACTCATGCATTATTGCTACATATGAATCAAGATTGCCATGATGAAAAGGTGGTTGCATCATGCGTCGGTGAGCTAAGTGAATTGGCTCCTCATTTGTAAGAAGGCCTTCACCAAGTACTTTACGCATTCTGGCAAAACCAACTCCTTTAACAAAATTATGTTGCTGTGCAACTGTTACTTCATGAACACCGACGGGTGAAAATAGGCCAATAAATAATCTTCTAGATAAAAAGAATGAGCAGTTATCTCCGTATCTTCGTTGCATTTTTAGTAAAAACTTTGGTGTGTTCACCAAAAAAGTGGCAGTAAGTAGATCTGATAACAATGGATTTGGTCCTGGGAGAGTTAAGTTTTTATCCCAAGATTTTCTAAAAATAGGTTTTGGAATTGGTGCATACTCAGCTGGGCGGGGAGCGCTATAAGGCTTATTTGCCTGGATGCTCATTTGATAAGCGTATGCATTTTATGAGGCAAATAGAATGGGTTTTATCAATAATTTGGTTTATTTCTTTAACTTAAGTTAACCTTAAGCCATGTTAATTACAGGCTTCACATCTTCACGCAACTCATTACGCCTGTCATCACTCCTTCTTACCTGCCGCGGCGGGGCCAAGTAACCGGTCCCCTCGTCGCGGAGGTTGGTCACACCGGTGGACCACTTTTAACCGACGAGGAGAAGAAATAAATGAATAACTTTCCAGAACAAAGTAAATCTGTAATGCCGATATCGCGTTACGCCCCTTTTAATCCATTTCCAAATAATGGTTCATTAACTGATCGCACCTGGCCGTCTAAGACCATGACTAAAGCACCTAAGTGGTGTTCAGTTGATTTACGAGATGGCAATCAAGCATTAATTGATCCAATGGATGCTAATCGAAAACTTGCCATGTTTAAGTTGCTTGTAAAAATGGGATACAAAGAGATTGAAGTTGGTTCCCAGCAGCTAGTCAGACTGATTTTGATTTCATTCGCAAAATTATTGATGAGAAGTTAATTCCAGATGATGTAATCATCCAGGTCCTAACCCAAGCGCGTAAACCATTAATTGAGCGCACCTTTGAATCAATTAAAGGTTCAAAGCAAGCGATTGTGCATTTATATAACTCAACTTCAACCTTGCAAAGACGAGTTGTCTTTAATCAAGATAAGGCTGGTATTGAAAAGATTGCAACTGATGGCGCCCAGATCTGTTTAGATCTTGTTAAAACTGTGCCCGGCACTTTGGTCTCATTTGAATACTCACCTGAGTCATATACTGGAACAGAGCTTGAGTTTGCGGTGCAGGTTTGTAACGCCGTTAATGATATTTGGAAACCAACTCCTACTTGGAAAACAATTATGAATCTACCTGCCACAGTTGAGATGGCAACACCAAATATTTATGCAGACTCAATTGAATGGATGCATCGCAACCTTAAATACCGCGACAGCGTCGTCTTAAGTTTGCACCCACATAATGATCGTGGCACAGGCGTTGCAGCAGCTGAGCTTGCCTATCTTGCAGGTGCTGATCGAATTGAGGGAACATTATTTGGCAATGGTGAGCGAACTGGAAATGTTTGCTTAATTACCTTAGGGCTTAACTTGTTAAGCCATGGAATTGATCCAATGATTGATTTCTCAGATATTGATGAGATTAGGCGAACAGTTGAGTATTGCAATCAATTAAGAGTGCCTGAGCGCCATCCATATGGTGGCGATTTAGTCTTTACCGCTTTTTCTGGATCACATCAAGACGCAATTAAAAAAGGCTTTGATCACTTAGAAAAAGATGCCAAGGCTGCTGGAGTTGATAAAGATAAGTTCACTTGGGCAATTCCTTATCTACCAATTGATCCAAAAGATATTGGCAGATCATATGAAGCTGTTATTCGTGTGAATAGCCAATCTGGTAAGGGTGGCGTTGCATATTTGATGAAGCATGAACACCAACTTGATCTACCACGCAGATTACAAATTGAGTTTAGCCAGGTAATTCAAGCCTTAACAGATAGTGAAGGTGGTGAGGTTTCACCTGAGGCTATGTGGAACACCTTTGAGGATGAGTATCTACCAGCTAAAGACAATCAATGGGGACGCTTTAAATTAGCCGCACTTTCTCAAAGTTCACAGATGGATCAAGATGTTGATCTTTCAATTGAGTTAATTGATAAGAAGGAAAGCAAGAAGTTATCTGGAAAAGGTAATGGCCCTATTGCAGCCTTTGTTGCAATTTTAAATGCACATGAGCCAACACTTTCACTTCGTGTATTAGATTATTACGAGCATGCTTTATCAGCAGGTGGTGATGCAAAGGCAGCGGCATATCTTGAATGTGAGATTGCTGGAAAGATTTTCTGGGGAGTAGGAATTGATCCCAGCACAACCACAGCTGCGCTTAAGGCCGTAATCTCATCTATTAATCGCGCAGTTCGTTAACTAACTCTGTCTTACTCCTCTAGTAACTTAGGGGCATGCCGTTATACCGTGATCAGGGAGTAGTTCTTCGTACCCAAAAATTAGGTGAGGCTGATCGAATAATTACCTTATTCACAAAAGAACATGGCCGCATTAAAGCGGTGGCAAAGGGCGTGCGGCGAACTAAATCAAGGTTCGGCGCTCGCCTTGAACCTGCAAGTTATGTTGATTTACAACTTTATACCGGGCGAACCTTTGACACTATTACACAGGTTGTAAGTATTGAAAATTATGGCGATGTTTTATCCAGTGATTATCAAAGTTGGACAGTAGCGAGCGCCATATTAGAAGCGGCTGAGCGATTCACTCAAGCAGAGCATGAACCTGCCCTTCAACAATACTTATTAGTTACTGGCTCCCTTAAAGTATTAGCAGAGCGCAGATATGATGCTTCATTAATCTTAGATGCATATTTACTACGTTCACTTTCAGTTGCCGGATACGCACCATCACTAACTGATTGCTCAAGATGTGATGCACCAGGTCCGCATAAGTTTTTCTCACTGCAAGGCGGCGGGTCTGTATGCGTTAGCTGTAAACCATCTGCATCTGCAACGCCAAGTGTTGCCACCTTAGATCTAATGGCTAATTTGTTAACTGGTAATTGGGAAGGAGCATCAAAGAGTGAGGGTAAGAATAGAAATGAGGCATCAGGCTTAATCGCTGCCTACCTGCAATGGCACTTAGAGCGGGGCTTACGTTCGCTGCCATTAGTTGAGAGAATTAGCCGTGGCTAAAAAAGTAAAGCAACCAAGTGCGCACCGCAATGGAATTAAGCCGCCAAAATTAGAGCGTAAGCAAATTCCAAATCATGTGGCAATTGTGATGGATGGCAATGGCAGGTGGGCAAAGAGTCGGGGATTAGCTAGGACTGCCGGACATGAAGCTGGTGAGAAAGCATTAGTAGATATTGTTCATGGCGCAATTGAAATTGGTGTTAAAGAGTTAAGCGTTTACGCCTTTTCAACAGAGAACTGGAAGAGATCACCGGAGGAGGTTAAATTCCTAATGGGATTTAATCGAGATGTTATTCATAGCAGGCGGGAAGAGCTAAATGATCTTGGTGTAAAGATTCGCTGGGTAGGGCGGGAAAAAAGACTTTGGAAAACTGTTATCGATGAGTTAAATCAAGCAGAGTCTTTAACAAAAATAATAAAGTTTTAACCCTAAATATGTGTATTAACTACGGCGGCAGAGCTGAGATATTAGATGCAGCAGTTGCCATTGCAAAAGATGCGATGCGTAAGAAGATTAAGCCAGATGCTTTAACTGAAAAATCAATTACTAAATACCTCTACGCACCTTTAATGAGTGATGTTGATTTATTTATTCGCTCATCAGGTGAGCAGCGAACTAGTAATTTCTTGATGTGGCAATCAGCTTATGCCGAGATGGTCTTCCTTGATGTGCTCTGGCCAGATGCTGATCGGCGAACCCTTTGGAAAGCGATTGAGATATATGCCGAGCGTGAGCGAAGGTTTGGAAAAGCTTAATTAAAGATTTGCAACAACTGCCCACATAATTACCACACCAGATAATGTGGCAATCATTGTTACTTTAGAAGGATGTTTAGAGTGAGCTTCTGGCAAAATGTGTGATGTAGCAAGATAGATAACAATTCCAGAAAAAGCAGCAAGATATATAGCAAGATTGCTATCACTGATAGTTAAGGATGAACCGATCAATGCACCAGAAATTCTTGCTATTGCATCTACGGCAAGTAAATACTTTCCTCTAGTGCGCCATTGACCAGTCTTTATCAGTAATGAAACTGTATTTAAGCCATCACTAAAAGCGTGAACCAACATTGCAATAAATACTGCAAAACCTAACGCATCACTTACTTTAAAAGCTATAGCAAGGGCTACGCCATCTAAAAATATATGCCCGGCCATAGCAATTGCGCCAACTATTCCGGTGATTTCAACTTTATGTTTATGCTCATGGCCATAATCTGATTCAGCTGGTTCATGTGAGCCAGCAAACTGTTCAATAAAGTGGAGAGATAGAAAGCCTGCAATTAATGCAACAGAGGCAGTTCTTACGCCAACTAAATTATTATCACTCATTTCAAATACTTCAGGTAAGAGATCAAAACCAACTAAGCCCAGTAGCAGTCCAGCAGAAAGACCTAGTACTAAGTGGAAGCGATCTTTAGCGCGAAGTGCCAACATTCCGCCAAAAAATGTCGCTAATACGGTGGTGGCAGCGAGAGCGATAACTAACATTTGCTAAATCTAGCGTAAAGTAATCCCATAAGAGCAAGCCGCCGACAGCCAGCCGGATGGAGATCAAATGGCGCAGGATCGTTTAGAAACAATTGTTTCATTAGCCAAACGTCGTGGCTTTGTTTATCCCTCATCTGAAATTTATGGCGGACTTCGTGCTTCCTGGGATTACGGTCCTTTAGGTGTTGAATTAAAAAATAATGTTAAGCGCCAATGGTGGAAATCTATAGTGCAGGGCAGAGATGATGTAGTTGGTTTAGATTCCTGCGTAATTTTAGCCCGCGAAGTTTGGCAAGCATCCGGCCATGTTGAAACTTTTTCTGACCCATTAACTGAGTGCACTAGTTGTCATAAGAGATACCGAGCTGATCACCTTGAAGAGGCTTATGAGAATAAGCATAAGAAAAAGCCCGAATCACTAGCTGAAGTAAATTGTCCGAACTGCGGTACTAAAGGAAAATTTACAACTCCTAAACAATTTTCTGGACTTCTTAAAACTTATCTTGGCCCAGTAGAAGATGAATCAGGGCTTGCATATTTGCGCCCAGAGACGGCGCAAGGAATATTTATTAACTTTGATAATGTGGCATCAACTTCTAGAAAGAAACCACCATTTGGTATTGGTCAGATTGGTAAGTCATTTAGAAATGAAATCACTCCTGGAAACTTTATCTTTAGAACCCGTGAGTTTGAGCAGATGGAGATGGAGTTTTTGTAGTTCCAGGTAACGGACGAAGAGTAGGGACAAGTCAATATTGGATTGATACCAGATTAGACTTGGTATAAGATTTAGG
>FUWD013185589.1_pt1 | contig 11555 bp, 14 predicted proteins | sample 1063281 | NCBI WGS metagenome assembly FUWD01 (sample SAMEA79048168, study PRJEB19326) | metagenome | biome: marine
TTTGTTAAGGAACAAGACGGCAAAGTTTACATCAAAACGACTGAAAATGCGGCGCCTATTTTAGACGCTGTTCAGGATCAGCGCGCCATGCATGCAGAGATACCTCGATTTAAAGATCGCGCGCGCCTGGTTGGCACGATCCCTGGCACCCTGGCGGCTCAGTGGGCGCTTGAATGCAAGAGCGCGCCAGGCACAAAAGAGTTTCTCGCATATGTAAAGAAAAAACTGCAATCGGGCGACTATTCAAAGTTGATCGTGGAAGGCTACTAGATGGCAATCACCACTTATTCAGAATTACAAGCATCGATCAGCGATTGGTTAAACCGATCGGATCTGACATCCCAGATCCCTGATTTTATTGCGCTGGCTGAAGCTGACATGAGCCGGCGCATTCGGCACTGGCGCATGGATAAGCGCAGCACTGCGCTTCTATCTAGCCAGCACACGGCGCTGCCTGATGACTTTTACGAGCCGATTAGAATGTCGATCACATCTGGCGACACCTATCGGTTGGAGCCGGAAAGTCACGCGCAAATGCTGTCTCGACGCGAGCAAGCTCAAAACGCAACTGGCATCCCAAAGTATTTCACAATTTTTGATGGTGCCGTCGAAGTTTTTCCCACGCCAGCTGATACTTACACGATCGAAATGGTGTATGTTGGAAAGATACAACCGCTGGGCTCATCAAACACATCAAATTGGGTTTTGCAGCATTTTCCAGACGCGTATTTGTATAATTCTCTTATGCATAGCGCGCCATTTTTGGAGCAAGACAGCCGACTTACGGTTTGGTCTGCCCTGGGAGAAAAAGCAATCAACTCAATCAACGAAGATAACAACCGCGCAAAATTTGGAAGCAGTGGCTTGCGCATAAAAATTAGGAGTTACTAAATGGCAACGTTAAACGATAGGGTACTAGATAACGGCTTGACCGTTTTGGACACCGAAGCAAATAGAGTTGATATATGCTCAAGCGAGCCAACTACATATTCGGCGGCAACAAGCTCTGCGTCTCTGGGCAACACAACCAGCATAAGCATATCAGCCCCCGCTGATGCCTCTCCAAACGGGCGCAAGGTTACGCTGGCAGCTATTACTGGTGCATCTGTGACTGCTACCGGCACTGCAACGCACTATGCAATCACTGACACTGGCAACAGTCGCTTGCTTGCTACCGGCGCGTTATCGGCATCACAGGCAGTAACTTCTGGAAACACATTTTCTTTAACTTCATCAGACATCCGCATTCCAGATCCAGCATAAGGGCTAAACAATGGCCGTTCTTAAAAATCGGGCAAAGATGTCCACCAGTACCACGGGTACTGGAACTATCACGCTTGGCTCTGCCGAGGATGGTTATCAAACCTTTGCTGATGCTGGGGTGGCTGACGCAGATGTGGTTCGGTATGTTATTGAGGATGGCAGCAACTTTGAGATAGGCACAGGCACCTATACAGCCTCTGGCACCACCCTGTCACGCACGGTAAGCGAAAGCAGCAACTCAGACGCAGCGATTAACCTTAGCGGATCTGCTATCGTGTTTATTGGGGCTACGGCTGAGGATATTCCAGCGCTTTATGCTGCTAACCCATCTAGTGCCACTGACCCAACTGCAAGTGGCGCTAATGACGTAGCTATTGGGTCTAACGCAAGTGCGACTGGTAGCAGGTCAGTATCAATTGGATATTCGTCTGCTAGTGATGGCGTTCGTGGTTTAGCAATTGGCTATTCTGCCTTTTGTGATGGGACTTATGCTAGTGCGATTGGGCGCTCTTATGCCTCTGGTTCAGATAGCTTCGCAGCGGCTATAGGTAGTAACTCTAGCAGCCTCGGTGCTACTGGCAATTATAGTATTGCTATTGGGAGGCAAGCAAATGCGTCAGCTACAAATGCAGTAGCCATTGGTTTAGATGCGGTTAGTAGTAATACTGAGTCAACGGCTGTCGGCTCAGGCGCAATTGCGTCAGGTAACTCAAGTTTTGCTGGATCTAATTCACGGGTTACAGGGTCTGACAGTGTGGCATTTGGTGTAACATTAAACAGTACCAGTTATGGAGCGTTGAGCCATAAATGCTTTGTTGCAGGCTACGCTGCAAAAGCAACAAACATGTTCTCCACCGCTATTGGCCCCAGCGCACGGGCCGAGGGAACATATGCCACCACAATAGGCGATAATGCTAAAATCCTTGGCGGTAATTATAATTCGGCATTTGGGGCAGCAACGGAAATTACATCAAATGCATCAAGCGCACTTGCGCTCGGTCACAAAGCTAAATCGGCACAACAATACGCCACGGCCATTGGCTATGAGGCGTACTCAGATGTCATAGGAAAGTACGCCTACGCTAGTGGTAAATTCAGTGCATACGGCGATGCACTAGGTGGTATGTATATTCTTCGTGCAGACACCACCGATGCAACCGCCACAGTGCTTACTACAAATAATAGCACGGCAGCAGCTACAAACCAAATCATAGCTGCATCTGATACCTGTATTACCTTCGACGGCACCATAACCGCGATGCAGAATGGCGCCCAAGCATATGCCTCATGGAAGATTGAGGGATTGTTAGTAAATGACGGTGGCACAACCACGCTTGCCAACAGTGCAACTACAGTAATCCAGAACTTATCAAGCTGGGGCATGGCCCTGTCAGCCGATAACACTAATAACGCGCTTGCCATCACCTGCACGGGTGAAGCGAGCCACAATATACGTTGGGTGGCAAACATTAGAACCAGCGAAGTAACCTACGCCTAGAGGAGATACCAATGGCTATTCAACACACTATCCAAGAAGGTTCCTCTCAGTATGGGATCGCATTCAACAACGCTTACTACCGCATCGTCACAGCAAGCATCTCGCGTCAACTTGGTACAGATCCCAAGTTTATGGTCATGATCGATCTAAGCGCATATGCCACAAGCAGCCCAACCTCAGATACCAGAGAAGTTGATTTTGTTCGTTTTGAAACGGCGCTGGATAACGTTAATGCTTCATCAGGCGATACCTTCTTAGACAAGTGCTATACGTGGGTAATGGCTCAAGATGATATGGATGGCTCTACAGCCGTTTAAGGAGTAATACATGCTAGGTTTCAGCCCACTAGCGTCTGCCCCATTAGCGGATACTGGGGCTGTTGCAGAAGCAGCATTCCGCCTTGATGATATTGTTGCTGGCGCACCCACGGTTGCTGCCTCAACAATCTCTCAAGCGCACGCGATTACGTCTGCCGATATTACGGCGGGTGTGCCTACTATAGATGTGTCTAGCATTACGCAGGGGCAAGCTTTAACGGCTGATGATATTACGGCGGGTGTACCTATTATTGGCTCGCCTGACCTAGATCACAATCATGCATTTAGCGGCGATGATATTGTTGCTGGCGCACCTGTGGTTAGCCAGCCGACAATTTATCAAGACATAAATTTAACATCGACAGATATTACAACCGGCGCTCCAACTGTTGAAACTGTAACTTTTGCGCAGCAGATAATATTCACGCCTCTGACAATTACGGCTGGCTCGCCAACCGTTGGCGATGTTACGATTGGCCAAATTCACAACTCAACTGCGTTGGATATTGTTGCTGGCGCACCTGTCGTTGAAACGCCTGTTATAACCGGCGCTCAAAGCTTAACATCAACAGATATTACGGCTGGCGCTCCGACAATAGAAGCGTCTACGTTGGTCGAGAATGTCGCGCTAACATCGACGGGTATTACAACTGCCGCGCCAACCGTTGCCGCGTCAACGATTAGCCAAGTTCACGTTATAACGCCTGACGGCATATCTACCGGCACCCCGACTGTCGGCGATCCAAGCATCACGCAGATCCACAGCATCACGCTGGATGACATCGTGGCTGGCGCTCCAACCGTCGGCCCAGCGCGGTTTAAGTGGCAAGTCGAGCCTGTCGGGCCAGAGACGTGGACTGAGCAAACTGTCGGCGCGGAGACGTGGACAGAGCAGGAGGCGGCCTGACCTGGTAAAACCAGAGAGGTGATCTCGATCGCCGCTGAATAATCTTAAAAAAGTAAGTTTAAATGATTGAGATTATGGCTCTTGCCGCCACTGTAACTCAGATTGGATCTAGTCTTTCAACGGCTATTGGAGCCGGCAAGGATATTGCCAGCTTGCTGCCGCATTTCGGCAAGCTGGCTAAGCTGGAGACAGAAATAAACCTGGCAGAACGCGGAAAGCATAAGGGACCGCTGGGGCGCCTCACATCGAGTGAGGAAGAGGGTTTTGCGATTGCCCAGGCAAAACTGGCGCACCAGGAAACGATGAACCAGCTGCGCGAAATTTGCAGCGTCTATGGCATTTGGAATGTCGTTCAAAAAGAAATGGCGGCGGCGCGCAAGCGTCATAAAGAAGCGCTTGAAGAGCAAGCAAGGCGCCGCGATCAAATGTTTTGGGGGCTAAGTTTAACGGCCGGCGTTTTAATCTTTATCGCCGGTATTGCGTTTATGATTTGGGGCGCTGATGCACTTTACAATGGATAACCGCCAAGCAGAGAAAAACCAAAAATATTCTATATTATGACGAAAAATATGAGGCAATCACATGGCAATTAGCATCACAAAAGCGACTGTCGGAGGCAACGAAAATTCTTGGGGCTCTCTAACCAATACTGCGCTCGACACCATCGTTGATGCGGTCAACGGCACGACAGGCACGGTCGAACCAAATCTAAGCGCGCTGAAAATTAATGGAACAGCGGTAACGTCTACTGCCGCTGAGTTAAATATTCTGGACGGGGTTACATCAACAGCGGCAGAGTTAAACATTCTAGATGGAGTGACATCGACCGCCGCTGAGTTGAATATTCTTGATGGTGTTACAGCAACAGCGGCAGAGTTAAATATTCTGGATGGCGTAACGGCGACTACAGCGGAGCTTAATTATGTTGACGGCGTAACGAGTAACATTCAGACGCAGTTCAGCGGATTAAGTAGCGTTTATGCGCCTCTTGCCTCACCGACCTTTACTGGCACCGTTACTATCCCAGGGGTTACGGTTTCTGGTGGAGCCCAAAATTGGACAGCAACTGCAAGTGGCAGCAATCTTACCTTTGCTTACAACGGCGTTAATAAAATGAGAATTGATGCTAATGGAAACTTAACTGTCACAGGCGATGTGACCGCCTTTGGTAGCCTGTAAGAGGGTATTCAAGCATGTCTGTACCCACCGGAACAGCAAGCCTCAGTGACATACAGACTGAGTTTGGTGGCTCAAATCCTATATCGTTGTCAGAATACTATGGCGCTGCTTCTGGCATACCCGCCAGCGGAACCATATCGATTGATGACTTTCGTGGTAAGCAGAATGTTTTGGTTCTTACCTCAGATACTTTTACTAGCTCGATAACTCTTTCCGCTAATGACATAAACGGTAGTGCTGGTGCTTGGGTTGGAGTGTCTGGCGGCGGCGGTGGTGGTGGTGGCGTTATATATGCTTCATCATCTGGGTTTGGCGCAACGGGATCGGGTGCCCCTGGCGGCTCTGGTGGCCTTCATGGATTTTTCATTAGTGATGTGACCGATTTAATCGGCGCTTCTTTTTCTCCAGGCAGTGGCGGCGGCGGTTCAACTACGGGCAACACTCCAGGTACTAACGGTAGAGCGACTAGGGGTAACAGTGGTGGAAGCAGCACTTTCAGTTATGGCAGCGTAACCGCTGGAGGTGGAGGCGGTGGTTTAGGTGGAACCAGTGGCTCTGGTGCTAGAGATCCAGGCGCTGCCGGTTCAATCACCGGCATAGATATCGCAGCTTCTATTGCTAGCTTTTACTCTGGTGAAACTATCACAGGTCCACAGGCGGTTTCGCCATCAGCGGGTGGCTCGGCTGGCCCAAAAGTATTCACAGGGGGCGAAAATACTTCAGGCCAATCCATTGGTGGATCAGGCACAGGCGGCAAGCTTGTAATCATATATGAGGCAGTATGACACTAATTCCCCTTGATATTCCCGCCGGATTTTACCGCAACGGCACTGACCTAGAGCAGTCTGGGCGCTGGCGCGATGGCAGCTTGGTGCGGTGGCGCGATAACAGCTTACGCCCGATCGGCGGCTGGCAAGAGCGCAAAGCATCGTTCTGTACTAATCCCGTGCGCGGAATGCACGCCTGGGAAGCCAACAATCAAACTGCATACGTTGCCGCTGGCTCATACAATGAGCTTATTGCGATGACAGGAAATGGAACATTATTTGACATTACGCCCTCTGATTTAGCAACCGGTCGTGAAAGCGCGCTTGTTGAAACTGGCTATGGCTATGGGTTTTATGGTGACGGGTTTTATGGCACGCCAATACAGCAAAACTCGAATGCAGTTCCTCAAGAAGCAACCCAATGGTCGCTCGATAATTTTGGTCAATTTTTGGTAGCTTGCAATAAAGACGATGGCCGCTTGTTGGAGTGGCAGTTGGGATCGAGTGCAGACGCGGCGCCAATAGCAAACGCTCCGATTAATAACCTGGGGCTAGTCGTTACAGAAGAACGATTTATTTTTGCGCTTGGATCTGGAGGGAACCCCAGAAAAATCAGCTGGTGCGATCGTGAGGCAAATACCGTCTGGGCAGCGGCAGCAACCAATGAAGCCGGTGACATTGAATTAGCTGATGCCGGACAAATCATGCAGGGCATAAGAACGCGCGGCCAAACGCTGATCCTGAGCGACACTTCAGCCCACACGGCGCGCTACTTGGGGCCACCCTATGTTTACGGGTTTCAGCGCGTTGGAACATCGTGCGGCGCCATTTCACGCAAGGCTGCATCTGATGTCGATGAGGGTGTTTTCTGGATGGGTCAAAAGGGTTTCTTCCGCTTTGACGGCAACCGCGTGCAAGAGATCCCCTGCGATGTTCACGATTATGTTTTTGGTGATATCAACACCTCTCAACAATCAAAAATTTGGTCTTTTGCAAACGGCCAATATGGCGAAGTTTGGTGGTTTTATTGCTCTGGCGGTGCAAACGAAATCGATCGGTATGTCGCGTTTGATTACAAAGAAGGCCATTGGCTGATCGGCAATCTATCGAGGACCAGCGGCGTTCAGCGCGGCGTTTTCCGATATCCATTTCTATCTGGAGAATATGCACAAACTGTAAATTATAATGTTACGGTCGTGAGCGATAGTGGCAATAAATACGCAATTGAGGGCATTTCTGGATCTGCTCCGACTTTAAGCTTTGCGCGGGGCAATACATATGTATTCGATCTTTCGGACGCATCAAATTCTGGGCACCCCTTTGCGTTTAGGACAAGCGCAGATGCGTCATACACAACCGGCGTGACCACAACTGGAACAGCTGGGCAAGCTGGGGCAAAAGTAACTATCGTTGTTGCAGCTGATGCGCCAGATAGCTTGAAATATTATTGCACTGCGCATGGCAATGCTATGGGCAACACAATTGCTGTTGGCGGGCCTGTCAGTATTTTTGAGCATGAGGTCGGTTTAAACGTAGATAGCTCATCAATCTTTGCGGAAAGCGGTCCAATCAGCATTGGCGCTGGGGAGCAAGTCGCAAAGGTGACGAAGGTCATCCCAGACGAGCTAACCCAGGGCGATGTAAATCTGACGTTTAAGACGCGCTTTTATCCGAATGACGCAGAAACGAGCCACGGTCCATTTACAACGTCTAATCCAACGCCGGTGCGATTTACCGGCCGGCAGCTGCGCATGCGCGTTGAGGGCGCGCGCTTGGCTGATTTTAGGGTTGGCAATATGCGCCTAGATATGGTGCCAGGGGGGCGAAGATAATGCCATCACCCATCCTACCACCAATCGGCTTTGACCTCACTCAGTGGGGCTTACAGCTAACCTCATTCCTGCAAACCAACCTGGCAAAACTTGGCTTTAAAACATCGAGCGATAACCCGTCAGAGGACGGCGTGATCCTGTGGGATGCCGGCAAAAAATATGTCGTTGTCAGCCTTGATAATGCGTTTCGCCAAGTAGCGACCAAGCAAGCTGTGCCAAGCGCAAACACCGGATCGGCCGGTGATGTCGCTGGCATGGTCAGCTGGGATAATAATTACATCTATGTATGCACCGGATCTTACGATGGATCGACGGTGATCTGGAAGCGGGTGGGGCTCAGCACATGGTGAGGCACGCGGAATTAGGACGCTGCAAGGATTGGATCGAGGCTGCTTTGGAGAAGGGCGAGGGCACGCACGATTTCTGGGATATCGTCGATGGAGTTTATTCTGGGCACATGCAACTTTGGCCTCGCGCCAAAGGGTGCCTGGTTACCGAAGTCGTGGTATATCCAAAAAGAAAGATCCTTAATGTGTTCCTGGGCGCCGGTGAATTGGACGAACTGGCCGACATGCATCAGGACATCATTAAGTGGGCGAAAGACAACGGGTGCGATGGCGCCTCGATCAACGGCCGGCGCGGATGGGTTCGCGCGTTTAAGCAATACGGCTGGAAAGAAATACAAAGCACAGTAGGATTGGATTTTTAGATGAGCGGTGGCAAAGGCGGTCAAACACAACAGACATCAAATCAAACGGGAACAAGTGAAGCCATAAATAGGGTTCCACCGTTTTCTGAGGGTTTGGGCATCAACAACATTTTAAAGGCAGATGCCATCAGCGGCATGGGCCCGATTAGAAATTATGGACCCACGGTCGCTGCGTTTAATCCAACGCAAATTGCTTCATTCCAAAATACGGCTGACACTGCCAATGCATTTGGCATGGGCGTGCCTTCTGACATCATGGCCGGCATGCCGGAAGCTACAGATTTTGGCGGCGGCGTAATGGGTTACTCAGCTGCACCGGTGGTCGATAATATGATGGCTGAGTTAGAGGCAAAAGCGCCAGGTCAATATGATGCAATGACCGGCATGTACATGGACCCCGTCACCGGTGAGCAGCCAACGTCTGGTCCATTCGCTCCTATCAGCCCAGGCATTCTAAATGCGCTATTAGATGAATATCAAAGTTTGAGGATCACATGAGCAATTCAGCCAACCCCGCGATGGTTCAGCCTAATCAGGCTGTCGGAACAACCGCTGCAAATACTTATAATTCGGCGGTAAATGCTACCAATAATGCAATGAATTTTCAGCCTGGAACGATCGCCGGCGCGGATCTCACGCAATATCAAAATCCATATCAACAACAGGTGATCGACAATAACCTGGCGTCGATGAACCGCGCCAATCAAATGGCGTTGAATAATGTCGGCGCGCAAGCGGATAACGCCGGCGCGTTTGGTGGCTCCAGGCAGGGCGTGGCAGAGGCTCAAACAAACGCAGAATTTCAGCGCCAGGCAAACCAAATGATCGCGCAGCAAAATATGGCTGGATTTCAAAACGCTCAAAACATGGCGCAGTATGACATTGGCAATCAGTTTAACCAGCAAAATGCTGTTTTAAATGCAGCCAATCAGCTAGGCGGGCTCAGCCAGCAAGGGTTTAATTATGATCAGACCCTTAACAACAACCTGGCGAATGTCGGCAATCAACAGCAAAATCTCATCCAGCAATTAATCAATGCTGCAAATCAGCAATATGGCGGCATCACTGGATATGGCGCAAACATGCTTCAGCTGCCTCTTGCAGCTGTCGGCGCTGCGCCAATGACAAGCTCGACAAGCGGCACGACCACAGGATCGACAACTGGGTCTAGCACATACAATCCAGGGATTTTTGATTATCTGACGGCGGGAGCAAACGCGATGGGCGGCATGGGTAGAGGCAGATAGATGACCGGAATTTTAGGTAATTTTTTTAAACCAGAAAATATGGACCGGCTGGCGCTGGGCTTTAATCAGCTGCGCATGAGGCCGGATGCTGGCTTAGCAGCGTCGATCCAAAATCGCCAGGCACTGCGCCAACAGCAAATGGGGCGTGACGCGGCAATGGAATTTTTCCAGGGCAAGCCAGGCGCCGATGCATATATCGCTGCCCTGGGCGCTGGTGGAGATGGTCCAAGCTTGATCCAAAGCTTTATCACCGCGCAGAATGCAGCGGCGCGCAGCAATGTCGGCAAGGTCGATCGGAATAGAACGATTGAGCTTTTGGAAGCGCGTTGTGACGCCGGCGAGCAAGACGCATGCCGTATGGCAGCTGATATCAAGGCCGGAGCAAGCGCCTCTCAAATACTTGGCATTTATGCCCAGAAATCAGCATCTGAAATGGCGTTACAAAGCACAAAAGATATTGGCCGTGGATTGACAGTAAATACATACAAAAACGGTGCGATAAAGTATTTTAATAACGGTGTTGAAATCACTGATCCTGCTGCAATTCAAACAGCTATCGCAGCTGAAAAGGCATTTGACAATCAGCAAGCTGGAGACAAGGAAAGATCAAAGGCAGAAGGCAAAGGCGAAGGAACTCAAATTGCAGACCAGCGCGCGGCCATTCAAGGCGTTTCCAATATGTTTAATAGCTCGAAGGCATTAATTGCCAAGCTATACAACCACCCAGGCATGGCAGCGGCTACCGGCACAGTAAAAGGCGCGCTGGGTTTAGGAACCTTTGGAGCCAACAACCCCGCAAAAGAATTTATAACTTTGCACAACCAGCTAGCCGGAAAAATCTTTTTAGCAGCTTTCGCTGGATTAAAAGGTGGCGGTCAAATTACAGAAATTGAAGGGCAAAAAGCCACCGAAGCTTTGTCTAATGTCAATAGACAGTTAGATCCACCAGCCTACAGAGATGCGCTAGAGCAATATTTATTAGACTTACAATCACAGGTGTTACGTCTGGAAGAGGAATTGCAATTAATGATCTCCAGGGGTGACCGACCAGCCTTAGAAATGCCAAGCTTTGAACCGGATCTAGGATAATGGAAATTTCAATACGCGAGCTACGCAAGCGCCCAAAATATCAGACTGAACGCATCCAGGCGATGTCAGATGAAGAGTTTGCTAGCAAATATATTGCGGCAATGAAAAGAGAGGGCGTTGATGTTACGGTCACGGGCATAGACGATCCAGACGCGCCTGACACGAACATATTTGAGGATCTGAGCAAGGCTATAGGTTCGGGGGCTAACAGCGCCCTGGCCGGCATTATCGGCCTTCCTGGTGCGCTTACAAACACTGTCGAGATGGGAATGGATAGGCTGGGCCTGGGAAGCCGTGATGCGGATAACCGCGCGTTTGGCTTTCCAGAGGCGACAGCTGCGATTAACCAGGTGCGTGAAAAGCTGCCGCCATTTCTAGCCGGTACAGATCCAAACTTTCAGCCGCAAACGCGCGCTGGTCGTTATTTAAAAACCGGATCAGAATTGGCGGCATCTGGCGGCGCTGGTGGCGCGCGCAAAATGGCGCAGCAAGTGCTTGCCCCGACACTTTTATCAGAGGGTGGCAGAGAGGCGTTTGAGGGATCGATCCTGGAAACGCCGGCGCAAATCGCGGGGCTGATGGCCGGCGGTAAGGCGCTCGATGTTGCAGAAAACATTTTGGCCGGTGGCAAGGTCGATCCTAGACGATTAGAGGCCGTGGACACGCTGAGAACGCTGGCATTGAGCCAACAGCTGGCCAGGCTACAGGACAGTCCAGCCTTGCGTTTGCAGAAGAAGCAACGCGGTC
>FUWD013023859.1_pt1 | contig 11553 bp, 10 predicted proteins | sample 1063281 | NCBI WGS metagenome assembly FUWD01 (sample SAMEA79048168, study PRJEB19326) | metagenome | biome: marine
GCCCACGATGAGCCGCTTCAGCTCGGCAAGGTCGGAAGGGCTGTTGAAACAGCCGTAGGTCGGGCCTATGATGCTGACCGTACCGGGGGCGACCCTTGCGGGAGCCCCGTCGTCGAAGCGGTCGAAGAGCCAGGTGAGAGCCCGTTCCCGCCCCTGCCATTCGTCTTCCCCGAGGGAGTTCGATGGAAAGAATTGCACCGACGGGTAACGGAGTTCGAGCAGGCTCTTGTGGTCGCTGCCGATCATTTCGCTTTCGGCGCTCGAGATGAGGATGAGCTGCTTTCCGGTTCCATCGAGCTGGTCGAGAATCCCCTGGACTGCTTCCGAGCTGCCCGAGGAGGCGATCTCCTTTTCCGTCAGGCTTGTCGGGGTGAGGTTTTCGAGGTAGGGGATCGCATCGGTATAGTCCATGACTGCCACACCCACCAGATTATAGCAGCCAACCGGCGCGTCGGCGACGACGTGTACGTCCCCGAGTGCGCAGAAGGTGTTGACGGCGGCCCAGTAGGCGCTTGCGGTGGATTCGTCCCGGATGGTACTTGCCATGGGTAAAGCGGTGAACAGGTTTCGGTGGACGGAGTTCCGGGCTGGCCGGACGAAATCCAATCTACATAATAAACTCTGAAAAGGTCAAGGCTGCCCCAGCTTGAGCGAGACGGGCAGCGTGCCGGTCGGCGCGATCTCTCCGTTAAGGACGCGAACCACGGCGTTTTCGGCCCGGTCGCTCCCGCTGTACGCGCAGAGGGCGGTGCCGATTTCCGGGAATTCGTCCAGGAGGTACGGGGTGCCGAACGAGACCAGCACCAGCGGCGTGCCGGGGGTTACTGCCGATGGAAGGGCACGCACGAAGCTGGTCTGCGCATCGCTCAGCTTCGAAGAGCCCATGCTTGCAACAGCCTGGATGTCAGTAGTCAGGATGACCGCCGAAGCGCCTGCCGCCATCCGGGCGGCTTCACGAAATGCGTTCTCCCGGCTTGAAGGAGAGAGCCGGAGATGGATGACCGCATATGTTTTCCCGAGTTTATCGGCAAAGTCCAGGGCTGTTTCCTCTCCGGGCTTGTCCTGCAGGATGATGTTCAGCACAGGGCCGTTCATGGGGGTGCGGAAGGGCAGGGCGTGGTCGCGGTCCCTGATGAGGGTTACGGCGTTTTCGGCGATCTTTCCTGCGATCCGCATGGCTTCCGGCTGCCCTACGTGATCCTGTAGGCGGGTAAGGTCTGTCATCCGGTTACGGTTGAGGCCGAGCCAGAGCTTGAGCTGGAGGATCCTGCGTACCGAGTCGTCGATACGCGATGCGGGGATCAGGCCCGATTCGACTGCGGCGGCGACGGCATCGTGCGCAGCTTCGGGATCAGGAGGGAACAGCAGGATGTCGTTGCCTGCCTGGACTGCCTTGACGGCGATCTCTTCAGGGCTGCCCATGCTGCCGAGTGCCTTCATGTTCAGTGCGTCGGTGATGATGATTCCCCTGAACCCGAGCTCGTTGCGCAGCAGGTCCGTGACGATGGTTTTCGAGAGCGATGCGGGCTCGAGCGATCCGGTCAGCTTTGGAACGGCAAGATGGCCAACCATGACGCTCGCGACACCATGCCCGATCGCGGCGCGGAATGGTTTCAATTCGTACTCTTCGAGACGCTTCCTGTCGCCTTCGAGCACCGGGAGCGACTTGTGGCTGTCGACCGTCACGTCGCCGTGGCCGGGGAAGTGCTTCGCTGTGGCGGCCACGCCGTTGGACTGCAGGCCGTCTATGACCGCCGTCGACATCTCGATGGCCAGCGGGATCCTGTCGCCGAATGATCGTGTGTTGATGACCGGATTGGCCGGGTTGATGTTCAGGTCTACGGTCGGTGCGTAATTGTGCTGGATCCCGACGGCCCTGGCCTCCCTTGCGATCACCTCGGCCATCGAGCGTGCCAGGACAGGATCCCCTGTGGCCGCAATCGCCATGGCCGGCGAGAACTCTGTGGCACCGTCAAGGCGCATGGCCAGCCCTCGCTCCATGTCGGCGCTGACCAGCAGAGGCACGCGGGATTCGGACTGGAACCGGTTTGCCAGCATTCCCGCGCCGAATACATCGCCCTTGAGGAACATGACGCCGCCGATCCGGCCCTCCCTGGAAAGCCGGGACATCAGCAGGAACTCCTTGTCGGTATTGCTCCGGTACTGCCCGTCGATACTGGCGACGATCATCTGGCCGACCTTTTCGGAGAGGGTCATCGTTGCCAGCGTTTCGCCTATCCATCGGTCGTTCCTGGAAAAGATTACCTGGGCCGTGTTCGGATTCGGCCCGGGCTTCTCCCGCTTTTTGGCAACTGCCTGCGGCACAACGGCCAGCAGGATGGCGAAGATGGTCAGGATGGAGGCAAAGGGTCTTGTTCGCATAAGTCGGTCGTCACCGTGAGATCATTGGTATCGCAGGGCTGTTCCTGGGCTATTGTCTGGCAATCTGTAAAAAAAAGGAGGGCGGACATGCTTGTCCGCCATTACATTTCGATTTGGAATGGAAGGCGGACATTCCTGTCCGCCATGCAACTACGGATTTTCAAAGCCAAACCAGCCCTTGATGATCAGGGCACCTCTATTTATTGTCGTGAGAGACACGAGTGCAAGGCGGACGGAACGGAGAAACCGGAATGTACACGTAGTACATGAGGATTTCGGGTACCGCCCAACGTAGCAATCGGGTTTCGCAACAAATAAATAGAGGTGCCCATCAGAACGAACAGCAGATGTTGAGTTGCCGTGAGGCCTGTGCTTCGTCGAGGCGTTTGACCGGGGTGGTCACCGGTGCGGCAAGCACCTTTTCCGGGGTCGATGCGGCCTCTTCTGCGATGGCGATCAGCGCGTCGGCAAAGGCGTCGAGTGTTTCCCTTGTTTCGGTTTCGGTCGGTTCGATCATAAGCGCCTCGCTCACGATGAGCGGGAAGTAGACCGTTGGCGCATGGTAGCCGTAATCCAGCAGGCGCTTGGCAATGTCGAGCGTCCGGACGTTATGCTCCTTTTTCTGGCGGTCGCCGGAGAGGCAGAATTCGTGCATGACCGGTTTCGGATAGGGGAGCGAGTAATGGTCGACGAGGCGGCCCAGCAGGTAGTTTGCGTTGATGATCGCGTTCTCCGAGACCCGGCGCAGCCCTTCGGCGCCAAGCATCCGGATATAGGTGTAGGCCCGGACGAGCACCGAGAAGTTGCCGTAGAAGTTGAGCATCCGCCCTACGCTGTCGGGCCTGTCGGCATTTAGGCGGTACATTGTCTTACCTTCGGTTTCGTATTCCTCAACAACCGGCACGGGCAGGAACTCGACCAGCTGCCGGCTGACGCCGACCGGGCCGCTGCCGGGGCCGCCGCCGCCGTGCGGAGCAGAGAAGCTCTTGTGGAGGTTGTAGTGCACCACGTCGAAACCCATGTCTCCCGGGCGCGTCAGGCCGAGCAGGGCATTCATGTTCGCCCCGTCCATATAAAGCAGGCTACCGTTGTCGTGCACCATCTTCGCGATGGTTGTGATCTCTGTTTCGAACAGCCCGAGGGTGTTCGGGTTGGTCAGCATCAGGGCCGCCACTTCGCTGTCGAGTTTTGCCCGCAGGTCGTCGAGGTCGGTCCTTCCGGCAGCGTTGCTTTTCACCGAGACGGTTTCGTAACCACCCAGTGCAGCCGAGGCAGGGTTGGTGCCGTGGGCCGAATCGACCACCAGCAGTTTGCGGCGTGCTCTGCCCTGTTTCTGGTGGTACTTCTTGATGAGCAGAATGCCGGTCAGCTCACCGTGGGCCCCTGCTGCGGGTTGCAGTGAGACAGCGGCCATGCCGGCGATCTCGCTGAGCATCCCGGCAAGCTCGTGCATCATCTGCAGCGCACCCTGGACGGTCTCTTCCGGCTGCATCGGGTGCACGGCGGCGAAGCCGGGCAGGTCGCAGGTGTAGTCATTGATCTTGGGGTTGTACTTCATGGTACAGCTCCCCAGTGGGTACATGTTCTTGTCGACGTGGTAGTTCAGGTTCGACAGCCTTACAAAATGGCGGACCACTTCGCTTTCCGGAATCTCGGGCAGTTCTGCGGCCTCCCTCCTGAGGAACTTCGACGGCAGCAGCTCCCCGGCAGGGCGTGCAGGGATGTCGAGCGGAGAGAAGCTGTAGCCCTTCCGGCCGCTACGGGAGAGATCGAAAATCAGTGGTTCTATCATAAGTCGGTTCGTAAGGATGCGAGTGAAGGGCACCTCTGAAAAGTTGTTCCACGGGTCAATTGCTGCGTTGGGCGGTGCCCGGAACCCTCATGTACGACGTGTACACTCCGGTTACTGCGCTCCGTCCGCCCTGCCATTGACTCGCTCACGACACTTTTTAGAGTTACCCTGAAAGCGATACCAGGTTTCAATATAGACCGGCACGTCGCAACAGGCAAGGCCGCCCGGGAAAAAAGCGGGCAGGATCGCCGTCACGGGTCGGCCGTGAAAGGGTCGCCGGTTTCGAGGCGATCCATCGCTTCCCGCGCTGCGAACTGCTCCGCGTCCTTCTTCCTTGGCGCGCTTCCCCTTCCGAGGAGCACACCGCGGCAGGAGGCTTCGACGGTGAAGGTCTTCTCATGTTCGGCCCCCTCTTCGCTTACGACACAGTAGTGCGGCGGCGGCAGGTGGTGCGACTGGGCATATTCGATCAGACGGCTCTTGTAGTTGTGTTCCTCCTCGACGACCCGTGGCAGGTCAATGCCGCCGATTACGTATTTCATGATGAAGCGTTCTGCTCCGGCGATACCCTGGTCGAGGTAGATTGCGCCGATGATCGCCTCGAAGGCGTCCGCGAGCGCTGATTCGCTGCTCCTGATCCGTTGACGGTCGGCGGAGTCGCCGATGAAAAGGTGCTCCCCCATGCCGAGTTGCAGGGCAAAGGCCGCAAGGGATTTTCGGTTGACGATCTTCGAGCGGTTGCTGGACAGATGCCCTTCGTCGCTGGACGGATACATCTTGAACAGATGCTCGGAAACCAGCAGGTCGAGGACGGCGTCCCCGAGGAATTCGAGGCGCTGGTTCGATTCGGGCGCGTCGGCTCCCGGGGGGATATCGTGGAGTACCGAGCGGTGCATGAGGGCGGTCCGGTAGAGCGAAATCCTGCGGTAGCTCCTGCCGGTGAGCCCCTCAAGCCAGGCGATGGTTGCCGGTTCGAGCGGGAACGCAGCGCCCGGGCCGGCCTGCGCTCCCGGCTCGTCGCTGCGGAGGAAGTTCAGTGATGCCAGCTTTTGCCACAGGTGCGACATGGCTGCTGCTGCGGGTCAGGCTTCCGGTGCTTCCCTGAAGATCACACACCCGTTGTGCCCGCCGAATCCGAAGCCGTTGTTCAGCGCGTAGCGGAGTTCCCGCTTCTTCGGGGTGTTCGGGGTGACGTCGAGGTCGATCTGCGGGTCGAGGTTGTCGCAGTTGATGGTCGGTGGCACCAGCTGGTTCTGCAGGGCAAGGATACAGGCGACCGATTCCAGGGCACCGGCGGCACCGAGCAGGTGGCCTGTCATGGACTTGGTCGAACTGATGCTGAGCTTGCAGGCATGGTCGCCAAAAGCCTTCTTGATCGCCTGGATCTCGGCGAGGTCGCCCAGCGGTGTCGCGGTGCCGTGGGTGTTGACGTAGTCGATCTTGTCGGGGGTGATTCCTGCCATCTTCATCGCGTTGTTCATCGCCGAGAGGGCACCAAGTCCTTCCGGATGTGGGGCAGTGAGGTGGTAGGCGTCGGCCGAAGCGGCTACGCCGGCGACTTCCGCATAAATCTTCGCACCGCGCCTGACGGCGGTTTCGTACGACTCGAGCACGAGGGATGCGCCGCCTTCGCCCATGACAAAGCCGTCACGGTCGACATCATAAGGGCGGGACGCCTTCTCTGGTATGTCGTTCCTGGTCGAAAGGGCTTTTGCCGCATTGAATCCGGCTATGCTCATCTGGGTGATCGCCGCTTCCGAACCGCCGCACACCATGTGGTCGACCATGCCCATCTGCAGGAGCATGAATGCATCCATGATGGCGTGGAGCGAAGTGGCGCAGGCCGACGCGGTTGCGTAGTTCGGTCCCATGAGTCCGTTCCTCATGGAGATCTGCCCTGCGCAGATGTCGGGGATAAGCATCGGGATGAAGAACGGGCTTACCCTGCGGGGGCCGCGGGCGAGGTACTGGCGGAACTGCTGGTCATAGGTGGTCATGCCTCCGATGCCGGAACCGTGAACGACCCCGATCCTTGTCGGGTCGATCGACCGGATGTCCAGCCCGGAATCCTTGATAGCCTGTTCCGCGGCAATGACGCCGTATTGACAGTAAGGGTCCATGCGGTCGGCGGATTTGCGGTCGATGAATTCATCAGCCTTGAAATCCTTCAGCTCGCAGGCGAACGTTGTTGCAAAGTCCGTCGCATCGAAATGGGTGATCGGCGCTGCGCCGCTCTTTCCGTTGACGAGCGATGTCCAGAAGTCGTCCGGTGTAAGGCCGATCGGGGAGAGTACTCCGATACCGGTGACGACGATTCTCTTGAGTTCCAGACCCATCTGCGGTTATTTGGCGTTAAAAAAGAACAGGCAGGGGCGGGCCCTGCCTGTCGCTGCGGTATCTTACTTCTTGTTGACGATGTAGTCGATAGCCTGCTGGACGGTGCCGATCTTCTCGGCGTCTTCGTCAGGGATCTGAACGCCGAACTCATTCTCGAGCTCCATGATCAGCTCGACGGTATCGAGGGAATCGGCGCCGAGGTCATCGGCAAACTTCGATTCCGGCTTGATCTGGTCCTTGTTCACTCCCATCTTGCTGACGATGATATCGTACACCTTATCCTTGATTTCAGCGCTCATCTTATTTCTCCGTGTTTGTGGTTGTTGGCAGATAAAAAAAACAGTTAGGCAATATACAAAGAAAAAACAGCGTGGCAAAAAGCCTGCCAGCCTGTTCCCGCAAGCCGGTTACGGCATCAGCATGCCGCCGTTGACGCTCAGCACCTGGCCGGTGATGTAGGACGAGAGGTCGCTTGCCAGGAAGGTCACGGCGTTGGCTACATCCTGAGGCGTGCCGAAGGCGGACAACGGGATGGCGTCCAGCATCTGCTGGCGCACTTCGTCCGACAGCGCATCGGTCATTTTCGAGGCGATGAAGCCCGGGGCGATGGCGTTGCAGCGGATGTTGCGGGATGCGAGCTCCTTGGCCACGGTCTTGGTGAAGGCGATGACGCCGCCCTTCGAGGCTGCGTAGTTGGCCTGGCCGGCGTTGCCCATCAGGCCGACGACCGAGGCGATGTTGATGATCGAGCCTGCGCGCTGCTTCATCATGGTGCGGGTAACCGCCTTGGTGCAGTTGAAGGTCCCCTTGAGGTTGACGGACAGCACCGCGTCCCAGTCCTCTTCGCTCATGCGCATCAGGAGGCCGTCGCGGGTGATGCCGGCATTGTTGACCAGGATGTCGATGCTGCCGTTCTCACCGGCAACTTCGTTGAATACCTTCTGGCAGGCCTCGCCGTTGGTGACGTCCAGCTCCTTGCAGGAAACCTTCGCACCCGCCTGTTTCAGGAGCGCTTCGGTTTCGGAGAGCCATTCTGCCTTGACGTCGCAGATGACGATGTCGGCGCCTTTCGAGGCGAGATCCAGGGCGATCGCCTGGCCGATGCCCCTGGCGGAACCTGTAACGACAGCTGTTTTTCCTTTAAGCATGGTCATGTGGTTTTCTTTCGGTTGATTCGTTACGCCTGGTTGAGCTTTGCTGCGACCTGGTCGGCTGTGTCAACGCCGTCGGCCCGGGCTGATTTGCTGATCCGCTTGATGAGTCCCTGCAGCACCTTCTGGGGGCCGACCTCGACGAAGCCGGTCACGCCCGCGTCGCACATGGCCTGTACCGACTGGCTCCAGAGTACCGAACTGGTGAGCTGGCTGATCAGGTTCGAACGGATCTCGGCGGCCGCCGTAACCGGGCGAGCCACAACATTCATGCAGACCGGAATTTCGGCGTCCCGGATGTCGGTGGCGTTCAGGGCTTCGGCAAGCTCTTTCTCCGCAGGCTTCATCAGGGGCGAGTGGAACGCGCCGGAGACGACCAGCTCCTTGGCCATGCGTGCCCCTTTCGACGGTGCGAGTTCGACCGCTTTCCTGACGGCATCGATGTTGCCGGAGATGACGATCTGTCCCGGAGAGTTGAAGTTCGCCGCCTGGACGACGCCGAAGGATCGGGCCTCCTCAAGCAGCCCCTCGAGCGCAGCGTCCTCCATGCCGATGATGGCCGCCATGGTCCCGGGGTTCTCCCGGCCGGCGTCCTGCATCAGCTCGCCGCGCCTGGCTACGAGCCTGACCGCATCGTCGAAGCCGATGGCTCCTGCAAAGCAGAGGGCGGTGTACTCGCCCAGGCTGTGCCCTGCCGCCATGGAGACGCCTTCGCGTCCGAGCAGTTTCGCTGCCGCATAGCTGTGCAGGAAGATCGCCAGCTGCGTGTGCCTGGTCTGCCTGAGCTCCTCTTCGCTGCCGGTGAACATGACATCGGTGATGGCGTAGCCGAGGAGCTCGTTGGCCCTTTCCATCAGGGCCTTTGCCTCCGGGAATCGTTCGTAGAGGTCGCGCCCCATGCCGCAGTACTGGGAGCCCTGTCCGGGAAATACGAAAGCGTTCATATCCTGTCGTTCAATGGGTGGAGATTGGAAAAGCGGTCACTGCCAGCGGAGGTAGATCGCACCCCAGGTGTATCCTGCGCCGAAACTTGCCAGCACCAGGTTGGATCCGCTATGCAGCTTGCCCTGCTCGTCGAGTTCCGCGAGGCAGATCGGCACCGTTCCCGCGGTCGTGTTGCCGTAGTATTCGATGTTCATCACCACCTTGTCCATACCGATGCCCATCCGTTCAGCTGTCGCCTGGATGATGCGCTGGTTTGCCTGGTGGGGAACCAGCCAGTCGACCGTCTCGTGCGTGAGGCCGTTGCGCTGCATGATCTCCTCGGCGACGTCGGCCATGGCCGTGACTGCTGCCTTGAAGACCTGCTTGCCGTCCTGGCGGATATAGTGCATCCGTTTGTCGATCGTCTCGTGCGATGCCGGGTGCAGGCTGCCGCCAGCTTCCATCAGCAGGTGTTTCCTTCCGTTCTTGCCGTCCGAATAGAGCCTGGCGTCGAGTACGCCGAACCCCTCCTGGCGTGCCGGTTCGAGAATGACGCCGGCAGCGCCGTCGCCGAACAGTATGGCGGTCGTGCGGTCGCTGTAATCCAGGATCGAGGACATCTTGTCCGCGCCGATCACCATGACTTTGCGGCAGTTGCCGGACTCGATGAACTGGGCGCCGGTATGCAGTCCGTAGACGAAGCCCGAACAGGCAGCCGACAGGTCGAAGCCCCAGGCGTTGGTTGCGCCGATGTCGCCCTGTACGAGGCATGCCGTTGACGGGAAAATCATGTCCGGGGTCATGGTCGCTACGATGATCAGGTCGATCTCTGCCGCGGTGATGCCCCGCTTGTCGAGCAGGCGTCGGGCCACTTCGCTGCACATGAATGAAGTCGCCTTTGCCGGATCCTTCAGGATTCGCCGCTCCCTGATGCCGGTACGGCTCCGTATCCACTCATCGTTCGTATCGAGCAGACGTTCGAAATCGGCGTTCGAGATGACCTCGTCCGGAAGGTATTTGGCGGTCGTCGTTATGGCAGCTTTCATGGTATGGTTACGGATTAAGGGTCAACTCGGGAATCTGTGGCCGGCTTGACTGTATCCGGCGAGCCGTTTCGGCTGAGGAGGGCCAGCCTGTCGGACGGTTTCCGGCCGACAGGCTGGTTTGTCATGCAAGCACTTCGGCAATGTGCTCATTGACCCGCCGCTCGATCATGTGTTCGGCCATGTAGATCATGTTCTTGATGGCACGGGACGAGGAGCGGCCATGCCCTACGATCGAGATGCCATCGACGCCGAGGAAGGGGACTCCGCCCCATTTTTCGACGTCGAACGGTTCGAACATCCCTTTGAAGGCCCTGGCGGCAAGTGCTGCAGCGTTCTGGTCGAGCTCGCCTGAGCGGACGAGCTGTTCGAGCGCCGGTTTCATGAGGGTGGAGAGGAAGTGGGGGATGCTCTCGCCGAATTTGAGGATGGTATTGCCCACAAGTCCGTCGCAGACCACGATGGTCGATTTCCCGGCAAGGATGTCGTGTCCCTCTATGTTGCCGATGAAATTGATCTTGCCCTGTTCATGCGCCGCCTGCAGCAGGCGCCAGGCCTGTTTGAGCACATCAGGGCCTTTGCCCTCCTCCTCGCCGATGTTGAGGAGGCCGACAGTCGGGTTCTCTATCTGTGCTGCATAGCGCTGGTAGATGGTCAGCATCTCGGCGAACTGCACCAGGTGCTCCGGCTTGCAGTCCATGTTGGCGCCGACATCAACGATGTTGGTGAGCCCTTCGCCGATCCTCGGGAAATAGGCGTAGATGGTCGGGCGCAGCACGCCGGGCAGCCTGCCAAGCACGAACAGCGAGGCGGCCATCTGGGCTCCGGTATTGCCGGCGCTGACGTAGGCATGGGCCTTGCCCGCCTTGCAGAGCTGGAGGCCCTTGACCAGCGAAGAGTCCTGCTTGGCCTTGACTGCGGTCGCAGGCACGTCATCCATCGTTACGACCTCCGGGGCGTGCATGAACCTGATGTTCAGGTCCGAAAGGTCCTCGAGTTCGAGGAGCGGCTTCACCTGCTCTTCCTGCCCGATGAGCAGGATTTCGAAGCGGTTTCCGCTCTCCCTGAGGGCCTCGATCGTACCATCGACAACGCATTTTGGCGCGTTGTCGCCACCCATAGCATCCACGACGATGGTCAACATGGCGGTGCGAAATTAATTATGGGGAGTGTACTTCTTTGTCAGCCTTCGACGACCTTGCCTGTCACCTGACGGCCGCGATAGTGGCCGCAATGGCGGCAGGCGCGGTGCGGCAGGGTCGGCTCGCCGCAATTCGGGCAGAGGACCGTGACGGCGGCTTTTGTGCGGGCGTTGAACTGTGCGCGCCTCTTGTCCCTTCTGGACTTGGACATCTTGGCTTTCGGATTGGCCATAACCTGTTCAGTTTAATATCAGCGGTTAACGATACTTGTTTTTCAATTTCTCCAGTGACTCCTGCCACGAGCTGTCCGTACTCCGGTCGCTCTGTTCCGGAGACTCCTGATGACAGGGGAGGCAGTCAGGATAGTCCACACAGGTGACCTTCATCGGTATGGAGAGCAGCAGGGTTTCCCGCACATCCCCGGTAAGGTCGATCGATACCGCGTTCCGGTCGATCACCCGGAACTCATCGTCCTGTTCCGGTCCGTCGTCCTGCCTCTGGTCATACACATACGTGATCCGGTAGGCGCCGTGCAGGTCAAGCTTCACCGGAGCGAGGCAGAGGTCACAACTCCTGTCGGCCCAGGCACTGGTCTCGATGGTGACGGTGATTTCGTCTTCGTTCCTCTCCAACACGGCATTCACCGATATTTCGTCGGAAAATCCGGCTTCCTTCAGCGCCGGATCGTCGAAATCGCTCGCACTGCAGTTGAACCCGAACTCATGGATCCCCTGCGAGAGGCCCGCCAGGCGGACTTCGATCAACGCTTTTTCCTTCGGCAT
>FUWD013252947.1_pt3 | contig 11539 bp, 7 predicted proteins | sample 1063281 | NCBI WGS metagenome assembly FUWD01 (sample SAMEA79048168, study PRJEB19326) | metagenome | biome: marine
GGAGACGCGAATAATAGGAGTGTCTTTCTCGAACTCGTATTTTTCGAGCAATTCATGAATTTCCATCTCGACTAAGTCAAGAAGTTCAGCGTCATCAACTGCATCAATCTTGTTTAAAGCAACAATCAAACGAGGAACGTTTACTTGACGAGCCAAAAGAACGTGTTCTTTGGTCTGAGGCATAACACCATCGGTGGCGGCGATAACTAGAATAGCACCGTCCATTTGAGCGGCACCGGTAATCATGTTTTTAATGTAGTCACGGTGTCCTGGAGCATCAATATGTGCATAATGACGTTTCTCTGTTTCGTAAGGAACGTGAGAAATGTTAATGGTAACACCACGCTCTTTCTCTTCAGGAGAGTTGTCGATTTGATCAAAAGCCATCTCTTCAGCTAAGCCCTTACCAGCTAATGTTTTGGTGATAGCGGCGGTTAAGGTAGTTTTACCATGATCGACGTGACCAATAGTACCAATATTAACGTGTGGTTTAGTTCTTTTAAAAGTAGCCATATTATGTTTATTTTAGTTAATTAATAGACAAATAATAAATAACGATTTACTGTGGGTATTTTACCAAATTTATTTAGCCTTGTCAGCATCGGGTTTTAAAAGCTTGTCTGCAAGGTTATTTGGCAAGATCTGATAATGGCTAAGTTCCATGTACGGATTGGCACGACCAGCGGTTAAAGATCTTAAAGTTGTGGTGTAAGCACCAAGCTCAGAAAGAGGTACTTCGGCCGTAATAATACGAACATTACCACGCTGGATTGAGCCTGTTACCTGACCGCGACGGCTGGAAAGATCACCAATAACGTCTCCCATGTAATCATCAGGAGTGGTAACTTCTAGCTTCATGATGGGCTCGAGTAAAACTGGACCTGCCTGTTTAACAGCTGATTTAGTGGCTAAGGCTCCAGCAATTTTGAAAGCAATGTCGGAAGAGTCAACATCGTGATAACTACCATCAATTAAGTCGATTTCTATGTCGACCACGTTGAATCCAGCAATGACTCCATTTTCAAGAGTTTCTTTAACACCTTTTTCAACTGAAGGAATGAATTCTCGAGGAATAGTACCTCCAACAATCTTGTTGTTAAAGATAAAACCTTCACCGCGTTCCCTAGGACGAGCAATAATAACACAGTGCCCATACTGACCACGACCACCGGTTTGACGAATGTATTTTTCTTCAACTTCAACCTCCTTGGTAATGGTTTCACGGTAAGCAACTTGAGGTTGACCGGTATTAGCCTCTACTTTAAATTCACGCTTAAGACGATCAACTAAAATTTCTAGGTGAAGTTCACCCATACCTGAGATAACGGTTTGACCGGTTTCATGATCAGTCTTGATTTTAAAGGTTGGATCTTCTTCAGAAAGTTTAGATAAAGCTAGGCCAAGTTTTTCTTGATCAGCCTTGGTTTTAGGTTCAATAGCAAGAGAGATAACCGGTTCAGGGAAAGTTATTGATTCCAGAACAATAGGATCGGAGATATCACAAATAGTGTCACCAGTACCAGTGTGTTTTAAACCTACCATAGCAACAATTTCTCCAGCGCGAGCTTCTTGAATTTCCTCACGAGTGTTGGCATGCATTAAAAGTAAACGGCCCACACGTTCTTTTTCCTCTTTAGTAGAGTTATAGATATAAGAACCGGACTTGATGACTCCAGAGTAAACACGAACATAAGTCAATTTACCAACGTGAGGATCTGTCTGAACCTTAAATGCTAGTGCCGTAGTAGGCTCGGTGACTTTAGGACTTCGTTCTATTTTTTCTTCAGAATGAGGTTTTGTGCCTACTACATTGCCAACATCTAGAGGGCTAGGAAGATAATCTACAATTCCATCAAGTAAAGTTTGGACACTTTTGTTCCTGAGAGAAGAACCTGGATATACAGGTATAATTTGATTGCCAATAGTAGCTTTTCTAAGAGCAGTTTTTATTTCTTTTATGTTAAGTTCTTTACCTTCTAAGTATTTTTCAAGTAAGGTGTCGTCTGTTTCAGCAACTGTCTCAATTAATTTGGCTCTGTGCTCTTCAACCTGATCTTTTAGTTCAGCGGGAATATCATCAGAAACTGTGTATTTAGCACCCGTTTCATCACCTTCCCAGATAATAGATTTTCTATCCAATAAAGTAATCAAACCTTTAAATGTGTTCTCCACCCCGATAGGAATAGCCATAACCACGGTTTTGGCTCCAAGTTTTTCGTGAATGTCATCAATGGTGCCAAAGAAGTCAGCACCAAGAACGTCCATTTTGTTGATGAAGGCAATACGAGGAACTTTGTATTTGTCGGCTTGGCGCCAAACGGTTTCAGTCTGAGATTGAACTCCAGAACTAGCATCAAGAACAGAGACGGCTCCGTCTAAAACACGCAAAGAACGCTCTACTTCGGCAGTAAAGTCAACGTGTCCTGGAGTGTCAATTATGTTGAAACGGTGTTCTTGAGGAAAAAGAGGATCACTAAAAGCGGGAGTCCAGAAAGCAGTTGTAGCGGCAGACATGATAGTAATACCACGCTCTTTTTCTTGTTCCATCCAGTCCATTTGAGTATCACCCTCGTCAATGTTACCGATTTTGTAAGTTTTACCGGTATAGAAAAGAATACGCTCAGTAGTGGTAGTTTTACCAGCATCAATGTGGGCAATAATTCCAATATTTCTAACTAGATTAAGAGGTAATCCTTTTTGAGTAATTTTTTTTCAGCCATTTTTATTTTTTATTTTTTATTTCAATTGAGTACAGACAAAAATAACCACTACAAAAGTAGTGCTTAATTAAGTTTACCAGCGAAGATGAGAAAAAGCTTTATTGGCCTCGGCCATCTTGTGAGTATCTATTTTCTTTTTAGCTGCGGCACCTTGATTTTGATAGGCTTCCATAATTTCTGCTGCTAATTTCTCAGCAAAAGTGTGAAATTCAGAGTTGGAACGGGCACGAGCGGCGGCAACAACCCAACGAATGGCTAATGATTGTTTTCTTTCTGGTCGAATATTGGAAGGGACTTGATAACTAGCACCACCAACACGACGACTGCGAACCTCCATTTGAGGTTTAATGTTCTCAATTGCCTGTTGGAGATACTCTAAACCATCTTTTTTTGTTTTTTCTTCAATGATCTTTATGGCCTTATAAACGTGCTTACTAGCTAGATTTTTTTTACCATCATACATACAACCATTAACCATTCTGGTAACCAAACGGCTATCATAAATTGGATCGGGTTGGATGTTTCTTTTGGGTGCTTTTTTAGTTCTCATGATTATTCAGCTGATTTATTAGTAGTAGCTGGAGCTGATTCTGGAGCCGATTCTGGAGCAGCGGCTGCGGTGCCTCCAGTACTGCCGCGACGAGTACCGTATTTAGAACGGCTAGTTTTACGATTTTCTACTCCGGCACAGTCAAGTTTTCCACGTACAATGTGATACTTAACTCCTGGCAAGTCTTTTACACGACCACCTCTTACTAAAACTAAAGAGTGTTCGGCTAAGTTATGGCCTTCACCCATAATATATGCTGTGACTTCTTGACGGTTGCTGAGCCTGACTCTGGCAATTTTACGCAAAGCAGAATTTGGCTTTTTAGGAGTCATTGTCTTTACCTGAATACAAACACCAGCCTTTTGAGGATTAACCGTTTCAACCATGCGTCGGTTGACAGAGTTAAAACTTTTACGCATAGCAGCAACCTTAACCCTTTTGGGAGTCTTTTTTCTAGATCGTTTGACGAGTTGATTTATTGTAGGCATTCTAAGTTAGATATTTTATCAAAGATTGTTAATATTAGCTCGTTTTTTAGAAGTGGGGATTAAACGACCAATAATAACATTTTCCTTCATACCGATTAAATGATCAACTTTACCCTCAATGGCAGCATTGGTTAGAACCTTAGTGGTATCTTGGAAAGAGGCTGCAGACATCCATGAGTCAGTATGCAAAGAAGCTCTAATGGTGCCAAGTATAAGATTGGTAGCAGTAGCAGGTTCTCCACCCTGGGCGATGGCGGCTTCGTTAGCTTTTTCATAACTACCACGAGAGATGATTTCACCAGGAACAAGAATTGTGTCACCACCAGTGTCGATACGAACACGATCACTCATTTGACGAATGACTACTTCGAAATGTTTATCATGAATGTTAATACCTTGAGATTGGTAAATAGACTGAACTTCTTTTATTAGATAGGTTTGTGCAGCACGTAGACCTTTAACAAGAAGAAGTTGTTTTATGTCTAAACCTCCAGAAGACAAAGCAGTACCTACTCCAACCAAGTCACCATCAGAAACTTTTAAAGTTTGGGTTAGGGGAACAACATATTCTTGACGTTCTTCTTTGTTTCCAACAGGAGTAACAGTAATGCGATAACCAGAGTCAGTTTCTAAAATTTTGATTTTACCGGCAACCTCAGAGAGAGGAGACATTACTTTAGGAGTACGAATTTCGAGTAGCTCGGTAACACGAGGAAGACCTTGTGTAACGTCAGCTCCAACAACACCACCAGAGTGTTTTGTTCTCATGGTAAGTTGCGTACCAGGTTCACCAATTGACTGAGCAGCAACTATACCAACAGGGTCACCGATTATGGCAAGTTTATTGGTGGCATAATTGTGACCATAACACTTAGAACATAATCCAAAGCGAAGACTACAAGTGAGAGGAGATCTTACGTTAACTTTTTCAACCTTGGCAGCAACAATTTTTTCGGCAATTTCTTCAGTAATAATTGCTCCAGAAGAAAGAATTACTTTCTTGGTTTTAGGATGAATAACTTTCTTAGCAACGTAACGATCAACTATACGTCGATAGAAGAACTTACCTTTATTTTCAATTTCTAAGAAATTTTTTGTACCACAATCTTCTGTACGAATAATAGCGTCGTGACTGACATCAACTAAACGACGAGTAAGATAACCAGCGTCAGCAGTTCTTAAAGCAGTATCAGTTAAACCTTTACGAGAACCACGAATAGCGGTTACGTATTCAAAAATAGAAAGACCTTCGCGGAAATTACCCTTAGTGGGTAACTCAACTAAATTACCCATAGGATCAACGTTAATACCACGCATGGCGGAAAGTTGTTTAACAGTGTTGGGAGTAATACGTCCCATACCAGTGTCAATAAAGAGACGGACAGGATTATCCTTAGAGTAAGCTTCCCAAGTTTTATCAGCTAGTTGTTCGGCAGTCTCCATCCACATTTGAATGGTAAGTTTCTTTCTCTCTTCATTAGTAATCAAACCTAACTTAAAGTTATCTTCAATTTCTTTGGCTTTTTGATTGGCAATACCAATGACTTCCTTTTTACCTGAATACATTTCGTTATCTGAGATAGCAAAGGAAAGGCCAGAAATGGTACCTGTTTCAAAAGCCAATTTTTTAACCGCGTCGATTAATACAACGACTTCTTTGGGGTCAAGCTCATCAATGGCTCTTTCAAAAAGTTTTCTTGTTTCTTTACGAGTGAGACCCTCATTCATAAATTCCCATTGTTTTGGAAGTATTTGATTGAAAATAATACGTCCTACTGTGGTATCGGTAAGTTCAGATTTCTTTTCACCAAGGCGAACCATTACTGGTTGGCGCATTTTAATTTTACCGGTTTCATAAGCGTTTATAGCTTCTTTACTACTAGCAAAAGGGAAAATGTATGGAGAAAGGTTGCTGTCGATTGAAGTTAGATAATAAGTACCAACAGCCATTTCTTTCTTATCAGGAATAGATTCCGCGTGTCCATCAGCAGGTTTTAGAAGATTGTTTTGGGGCAACATGTATTTCCTGGCTTCTCTTTTGGCTTTTTTGGTCAAAGGAACATGGACGGCCATTTGGTCACCGTCAAAGTCAGCGTTAAATCCGGCACAAACAACTGGGTGGAGGCGAATAGCAGATCCTTCAACTAAAACTGGTAAAAATGCTTGAATTGAAAGTTTATGAAGTGTAGGTGCGCGATTTAGAAAGAACAGGGTGGTTTTTGGTCACTTTTTCTAAAATATCAAAAACCTCAGGTTGACGTTTTTCAATTAAAATTTTAGCCGCTTTAACATTGGGAGCCAGTTCTTGTTTAATAATTTCATGCAAAACAAAAGGTTTAAACATTTCTAAAGCCATGTCTTTAGGAATACCACACTGATTGATTTTGAGCTCAGGACCAACAACAATAACAGAACGTCCAGAATAATCAACACGTTTTCCTAAGAGGTTTTGACGGAAACGACCTTGTTTACCTTTGAGAGAATCTGAAAGACTTTTAAGGGAACGTCCGGCACGAGTACGACGACTTGTTTTAGCTTGAGAAGAGTCAAGAAGAGAGTCTACTGCTTCTTGAAGCATGCGTTTTTCATTTCTAACAATAATTTCAGGTGCTCCAAGTTCGAGAAGTTGTTTAAGACGATTATTGCGATTGATTACACGACGATAAAGATCGTTAACATCAGAGGCTGCAAAACGACCACCAGATAACTGAACCATAGGTCTTAAGTCTGGAGGAATAACAGGAAGAATTTTAAGGGTCATCCATTCTGGGTTGGTCTGTGAATTAAGAAGTCCTTGAACCACCTGTAGTCGTTTAACAGCTTTAAGGCGGCGCGCTTTTGAATTGCAATTAATTTCTTCATTGAGTTGTTTTGCCAAATCTTTTAAATCAATTCTTCTAAGTGCGTCAAGGACGGCTTCAGCGCCCATACCAACGGTTAGCCATGCGTCAATGTCATATTCAAGAAGTTTTTGATATTCAGAATCAGAAAGAAGACTTCCTGCTTCAATTTTTTCAATTAATTTAGAAAGTTTTTCAAAAATCTCTTCGGTGACGCTTAGTTCTGCCACCATTTGCTCTCTTAAACTTGCGATTTGGCGCTTTATGTCTATCTTGATCTTGTCTGCTTTAATGGCTATTTCATCTTTTGCCTTTATTTCTGAACGAAGTTTTTTAATATCTTCTTTTGCCTGAGATTTAAAATCGTTTATCTTTTTGTCATAACTTTCTCTAATTTCTTTAAGTTTTTCTTCTTTTTTGGAATCGATCGATTCTATTCCTTCTTGTTTGGCCTTTGGATCAACGGAAAGAACAAGATATCGAGAAAAATAAATTATTGAGGTTAAGTCTTTTGGAGAAATGTTTAAAAGTAGTGATAGTTTTGAAGGAGCACCTTTAAAAAACCAAACATGGGTAACTGGAGCTGCTAAATCAATATGACCCATTCTTTCGCGACGAACACGGCTACGAGTAACTTCTACACCACATTTATCACAAATAATACCTCTAAACCTAACCCCCTTATACTTACCACAATAACACTCCCAGTCTTTAGTGGGGCCAAAAATCCTTTCACAGAAAAGACCATCTTTTTCTGGTTTTTGAGTTCGATAGTTAATAGTTTCCGGTTTTGTAACTTCACCATGAGACCAACCCTTTATCTCTTCAGGAGAAGCAAGTTGAATTTTAAGGCCGGAGAAATCGATGTTGTCTTTCATTAATTGTCTAACAAAATTATTAATTATCTTTTTCTTTTGTTTCAGATTTTTCTTTTTTGTCTATATCAAGAGAAACCTTTTCTTTTATAAGGTTGCTAGAAACGTGAGAGTTTTTCTTAGGAGCACTTTCTTTTTCCTGAACCTCTTCCTTTATTGATCCAACTGGAGAAATGGAAAGACTTAATGAATTAAGTTCTTTGATTAAAACCTTAAAAGATTCAGGGGTTGTAGATTCTGGAATTGGTTGTCCTTTAACAATGGCTTCAAAAGCTTTAGACCTACCAATAACGTCATCAGACTTTATTGTTATCATTTCCTGAAGTGTATGAGCTGCCTTATGTGCTTCTAGTGCCCAAACTTCCATTTCTCCCAATCTTTGACCTCCCATTTGTGCTTTACCACCAAGAGGTTGCTGAGTAACTAAAGAATACGGCCCTATTGATCTTGCGTGAGTCTTATCTTCCACCATGTGGGAAAGTTTAAGTATGTAGGCGACACCAACTGCAGTTTTTTCAATAAAAGGTTCTCCTGTGTGACCATCGTAAAGTTGAAATTTACCACTAATAGGTAAGTTTGCTTGTTTTTGTAATTTTTGAATTTTATCTTCTGAAATCTTTTCAAACGGAGGAACGGCTATTTTTTTACCCAAAGTTTCAGCGGCAATACCTAGATGGGCTTCAAGAAGTTGTCCTAAATTCATACGAGCCAAAACTGAAAGTGGTGAGATTATGATATCTAAAGGTCTACCATCTTCTAAAAATGGCATGTTTTCTTCTGGAACAATTTTACTAATGACCCCCTTGTTTCCATGACGTCCTGCAACCTTATCACCAACAGTAATTTTTCTTAGTTGGGCAACTTGAATTTTAATTTCCCTAATTACACCTGCATCTAATTCGTCTCCTTTGTTTCTATCTAAAATTTGAACACTAACAATAACACCATGTTCTCCATGAGGCATTCTTAATGAAGTGTCTCTAACTTCACGGGCTTTTTCTCCAAAAATTGCACGCAAAAGTCTTTCTTCTGCTGTAAGCTCTGTCTCACCCTTTGGGGCGATTTTACCAACAAGAATATCTCCAGGACTAACCACAGATCCTTGAGTTATGATTCCTTCGGAGTCCAGATGTTTAAGATCTGTCTCAGAAACACCGGGGATGTCAGAAGTTAATTCTTCTGGACCCAATTTAGTATCCATTACTTCAGACGTAAATTCACTTATGTGAACTGAAGATAAGAAATCTTTCTTCAATAAACGACTGGATACAACGATAGCGTCTTCATATCCTAAACCCTCGAATGAAGCATATCCTATTAGTAAATTCTGACCCAAAGAAACTTCTCCATTTTCACAAGAAGGACCATCTATTAACATGTCCCCTTTTTTAATTTTATCTCCAGGAAACACGACTGAGTGTTGAGAGTAACAGGTGTTTTGAGAAGTACGATAAAATTTTCTAACTTGATATTTTTCTAAATTATCTTTTAGAAAAATGTATCCATAGTCATTTGTATGGTCTTCAGCTAAGGTTTTTTTACTATCAGCAGCAGAAATTTTGAGAATAACTTCGTTTCCATCTGAAGAAACTACCGTCCCATCATTTCGAGCCTTAACAACCCATCCCATTGACTCTGCAACCGTAGACTCCATGCCGGTCCCAACAACAGGGGAATCAGCTTTAAGTAAAGGGACTGCCTGTGTTTGCATATGAGACCCCATTAATGCACGTCCACCATCATCGTGATGAACAAAAGGAATTAAAGAAGCAGAAGTACCAATAACTTGAGAAGGAATGATGTCTATATATTGAACTTTGTTGACATCTGCTTCTATAAACTCTCCCTGATAACGACAAGAGACCCATTTGTCTGTAATAAGATTTCCTTTTCTACCAATTTCAGCATGAGTTATGTAACAATCTTCTTCATCATCAGCGGAAAGATAGATTGGTGTTTGGTCATTAATCTTAATGATTGTTTTGTTGTCTTTTGTCTTTTTTTCAACTTTAAAATAAGGTGCTAAAAGAAAGCCAAAATTGTCAACTTTTGTGTAGTTTGCTAGATAGGTAACCAAACCAATATTAGGTCCTTCAGGAGATCTTATTGGGCAAATTCTTGAATATTGACTTGTATGGATGTCTCTCATTGAGAAACTAGCTCTTTCTCGGGTAACCCCTCCTGGACCCATGACTGTCACACGACGAACCGTATCTATTTCTGATAAAAGGTTTGTTTGGTCTAAAATTGCACTTAAACGATTTCGACGAAAAAATTCAGCGACTGCGGCAACTACTGGTCGGGGGTTAACAAAACCTGATGCGCTAGGCAACTGTTCTGGATCGGCTAAACTCATTTTCTCTCGTATTGACCTTTCTAGACTTAAAAGACCTCTGCGAAATGCTGTTTGATTGACTAACTCACCTACTCTTCTTAGTCTACGATTTGCCAAATGATCAATATCGTCTGTTTTACCTTTTCCGTTTTGAAGCTGAATAAGATATTTAATTGTAGAAACAATATCTTCTGGGGTTAGTGTGGTTGTATCTCCGTTGACGTCAAGAGATATTTTTTATTAATTTTATAACGACCAACTTTACCCAAACTGTAACGTCTTGAATCAAAAAACATTTGACGGAAAAGATTTTTTGCATTTTCTAACACAGCTGGCTCACCGGGGCGTATTTTTTCATAAAAATCTAGAAGAGCTTCTTCTGTATTGGCGGTTGTATCTTTTAATAGAGTTGTGGATATGTAGGAGTGCTCTTTATCAATATCTACTTCCTTAAAAAGATTTATCATTTCTTCGTCACTTGAATAACCTAGTGCTCGAAGTAAAGTAGTGGCAGAAATTTTACGACGACGATCTATGCGAACCGATAAGTGGTCATTACGACTTATAATAACTTCAATCCAAGAACCGTGGATGGGTCTTATTTCTGCTTTGTGTAAATATCTGCCTGAATTACGATCAAGTTCTTTAGTGAAATAAACTCCTGGACTACGAACGAGCTGATTGATAACTACTCTTTCTACCCCATTAATAATGAAGGTACCCAGTGAGGTCATTAAAGGGATATCTCCCAAAAAAGCCTCCTCTTCTTGTATTTTGTTTGTTTTTAGATTGGTGAGTCTGACTGTAGTCCAGACGGGAGCTTCAAAACTAACACCTTTTTTTAGTGCTTCTTTTGGATTAATTTTTGGTTCTCCAATACGATGGTTTAAAAATTCAAATTGAAAAGATTTACCTGTAAAATCTTTTATCTGACCAAGTTCTTTAAGTGATTTTTTGATTCCCTGATTAAGAAATTCTGAATATGAGTCAGTTTGTATTTGCGTTAGGCTAACTTGAGGTAATTTGCTAGGAACGTTACCCCAATTTTCGCGCTGATTTTCTTTTAGCATTAATAGTTCTGGTAAAAACTTAACAATTTAAAGACAAACAGAAAAAGCCTGGCCTCTAATAGCCAGACTAGCTGTGTTTTGAGAATAACATAAAAAAAAAAGAAAGTCAACAATTCTTATTAAGATAAAGGCATATGTTTTGCTGATGTTCTTCTATTGTTTTAGCAAAACGGATTTCCCCATCTAAACCGTGAAGATAAAACCAATAATCAGAGGCTTTTGGATTAATGGCCGATTCAAGGCTTGTGTGGCCCGGGTTACAAATTGGACTTGGTGGTAAGCCTTGGTTGAGATAACTATTGTAAGAAGAATTTATTTTTAAATCGTTTGGAGTCAAAGAAGATGGCCACCAATCACAATTTAATTGTGAACATTTATTTGAGCTAATTGCATACTGAACAGTAGCATCTATCTGTAATGGCCAACCAGACTCTATTCTTTTTAAAATTATTCCAGCAATTAAAGGCATTTCTTCTGACTTTCTAGACTCTCTTTCAAGTAAAGATGCCAATATCACAACCTCCTCTTGATTTGAATAAACTCCTAAAGACTGTATGTTTTTTTTAAATTCCTGATTGAGTCGATTGACCACTTCTTCTGTGTTGGCATCCGGATCGAAGGCGTAAGTGTCTGGAAATAAGTATCCTTCAAGATTAACCGT
>FUWD013191578.1_pt1 | contig 11533 bp, 26 predicted proteins | sample 1063281 | NCBI WGS metagenome assembly FUWD01 (sample SAMEA79048168, study PRJEB19326) | metagenome | biome: marine
CACTGGCCTCTTAGCGTCCTTACGGTTGCCTTTGTAAGGCTCAGTGACTGCTAGTTCATTGCGATAGTTACCCTTACCAGTGATGTACGCTTTGTAGTCATCACATTGGAGATCTTGGTAAACAATCTCATTGACTAAGTGTGTCACACGAGCCAAACAAACCTCTTCACTAACATCTTCGCTGGCAAAACCTACTCGGTAGCAGATAATGTCAGCGTCGATGATAGCTAGAGTAGGACGATCAGAGGGCTTCGTCATCAGTATGGGCTTCAGGGACGTAAGTCTTAACCTCAGTCACCATGATTGTCTTCACTGATGGAGCATTACCATGCTTAGCTGACATACGGTGTGTGTATGAACCAACGATAGCTACGCACTTAGAGCCGTTACCGAGAGCTTCGATAGGGACTTCTTTGAGGGTATCGTCTGTAGGCTTGAACAAGTACTTGCTCTTAGCGACAATGAAGTTACCTTGTGATTCCTTGTGCTTGACTTTGATACCCAAGCTTGTGAGCTTAGCTGCATCGTCATCACTGATGTTACCGATGGTGCACTCATACTTGTCGTTATCTGTGTTGAATGCTGTGTTGAACTCAGCCATCCACTTAGTCCAAAACAACTCACCGCTAATCTTCACTGGTTTCAAATCTGACATACTTTCTTTTCCTTTTACTGGATTGAGCCGTAGCTCCGTTTATAAAACCCTGCTTACCATACTACAGGGACACTGCCCTCCAGACCCTCTATGCTATGTGCATAGCGTCATACGGAGCTTAGCTATCTTTCAACAGCCGTGCCGGATCAAGCTGATTCTATCACTGTAAATAGCTTCCCTCTTTACGAGAGAGAGCCTCTGCTTCATCCTCAATGTAATCAAGGGCTGCTGAGAGCACCAAGTATACATCAAGGATATCTAGATCATCACTGTGCAGTAGCATGAATGATTCATCACTAATGTTCAGCATGATCTGAGATTTCAATTTATCTGTTTTATCTATCATTCTTTATCTTTCAAAGTCACGACCCCAACCATAGATTGTATCTAGAACAGCATTACAAGCATCCAGCCAACCATCATTATGTGTGTCCTCAAACTTCTTAAAATCGCACTCATCAGAGCGAATATCTTCTACTTCTTGAGCAAGACGTGAACGCTCTTTAGCTACTACCAGTTTGGTAAAGGTCTCAAGAAACTCAAGTGTTGGGCTAAAACCACCTGCTTGGATAGTTAGCTCAATGAGTTCATCACGATTCAACATAACTTGCCGCTTTCTTTAAAAGTTCAGGGTTGTCTTGGAACAGACCCAGTGCTCGATTACAGTTGTTACAAAGAATACCACGAATCTTTCCGCTGTCGTGACAATGATCTACTGAAAAATTCCAGAATTGTCGATCACCTACTGTCTTGTTTGTTTTAGTTTCGCAAATAGCACAAGAATAGTTTTGTTTCTTAAACTGCTTCTCATACCATTCTAAATCTACTCCAAACCGATGCTTTAAGTTTCGTTGACGTTGTGATAGATGAGACCGTTCAGGGTTGTTTGCAGACCACTTCTGTCGAGCCTTATTATCACATTCTTTACAACGGTAACCTTTTCCATCCTTTGTTGATTTAACATTGTAGAACTGGTCAAGTTCCTTGATTTCTTTGCATACGGTACATTGTTTCATAAAAGTTCTCCTTTACGATAATGTAGCATATTCAATGTGTTTTGTCAAGTAAATTCCTTAGTGAGTATCACGCCACGTCCGGCCTACCTTGTACTCACCGTCTAAGGGACAACGTAGATTATACGCTAATCCTGCTTCTCTGATTGATTGTACACAAGCTTTACCTGCTTCTTCAGCAATGTCAGGCTTACATTCAAATTGTAGCTCATCGTGGACATTTGCAACTAGCTTAATATCCCACTGGTTTTCCTTGATCTTATCATTGAAGATGACTAATGCCTTCTTCATCACGATAGCACCTGCCCCTTGAAGCAAGCTATTGAGTGCCGCATGTTCACTACGAACCCAAATCTTACGACCATCAAGCCCCGGTACATAGCCCTTGGACGCATATACGGATACTTTATCACGTAGACGCTTGAGTGCGGGAGTCCCTTTAAGAAAGGAAGCGATGAGCTTTTCTCCATCCTTAGAATTACCACCGACAATCGAGCCAATCTTCGCTGGCCCTGCCCCATATAGAAAGGCGTAGATGAACGTCTTTGCTTGGTCACGTGTTTGTAGCGAGGCTGCTTTCTGATTAACCGTGTGGACATCCGTACCGTCCTTAGAGCTTCCTTCGGTGACTGTCTTGACATAGTTCTCATCCTTCATGTAATGAGCCAACATACGTAGCTCTAGACCACTGGCATCACATCCTACTAGGACGTTACCTTCCTCAACTGTCCAACACTGACGACATTCAGGACCATATGGTGAGCCTGAGTTAGGGATCTGTGCCATGTTAGGCTTCATGTGAGTCATACGGCCTGTTACAGCTCCATTGGTGATGACTCTACCGTGTACCCTACCATCCTTACCGAGAACCTCTAACCATGACTCAATCTGTCCTATACGCTTCTGTAGCATCATGTACTCAGACAACATACCCGCAATGGGGTACTTCAAACCCATCAGAGTACCTTCGTCTACGATGACTTGACCCTTCTCAGTCTTCTTCGTAGGCTTCCAACCTAAGCCGATGAGCTTCTCAGCTATCTGCTGTCTAGAGGCAGGGTTGAAGGTAATCAGTTCAGGCTTCAAGAGCTTCCCTGTCTTCTCACTGATACGCTCAACCTCGTATGGAGGATACAACTCCTGCATCTTGTCGTAAATGACACCCATCTTGAGTTTCAAGTCAGACAAGAGACAAGTAGCGTGAACTACATCGAGCTTGAAGCCATTGGTTTCTTGCTTCTTGATGATAGCTGCTACTTGGTGTTCTAAATGGACAGAATCACGAGAGAAACCTTTAGAGTCAATCTCAGCTTCTAAGTGGTGGAAGACCCGAACAAGCACATCAACGTCCCGCTTACAATAATGCTCAAGCAGAGCCATGTGAGGATTGTCATAACATTCTCCTTTGTATTCCTGTTTACGGCCTTGCAGCCATTCCCAAACACGTTCGTATTCAATCTTCGCTAGCTTCAGAGTCTCTCCCCAACTTGCGAGACTGTGCCCGTTTTCTCTTGTTGGTTCGATCAAGCGACTTACCACCAGAGGATCGTAAGCTTTCTTCAAACCAATCTTCGTCCCCCAGACCCTGTTGAGCACGGGGAAGTCGAACGAGATCCCGTTGTATGCGATCAATTGTGAGGCCTTTTCTAAGTAGGCCGTTAGTCCACTTGGATTGCTCCATACGATTGTCTCTCCTGTTTGGATGTCTTGAGTAACTGCTAAGTGGATCGTGTTGTGATCCATAGAAGTCTCAATATCCACTGCGATTTGTGTCATGTTACTTTAAGTTCATGAAGAGGCCATACTGGGCGATACCATAACCGATCCAGATAGCCATGTTATTGTACTCGCCTTTTAAGCCTTGCAATGTCCCAACTATGATGTAACCTATTCCGGTTGCACCTACAATTAACATTTCAACCATGACAGTTCCCCTTACATTTAAAAGGATTACCACAACATTCTTCACCCTTGCAGATACGTAACCACATTTCAGCATTAGGTAAGAAGTACTCAGTACCTAACCATCGATCTTGTTTTAGAAGTTCCATCTGTTCTTCTACTGTCTTACCTTTGGTGTTCTTGATGAAGTCGATCATCTCTTCCATGATGTACATGGTGTATGACAAGTGGTAACCAGCCTTATTGGACTTCTCCATCATGTCTTCACGTTCTTGCATTGTGCTGCTCATAGTTCCTCCATAGTGACTTCAATCATACGTCCAGTATCCATATCGTACTTCAGTGAACAAGCTGGTCCTGTGAGGCCGTTGTACCTGTTCTTTGCAACAGCTACCTTGGTAGTGTGACGAACTTCAGGGTCATCGCTCATGGAGTTTCGTTCCAGAGTGATAACAGCGTCAGACAGCTGAGCAATAGCACCAGAGCCACGTAGCTGAGATAAGGATACCGCTGTACCATCTTCATGTCCTTTGTCAGTGCTAGGTCGTTTCAAGTGAGATACACAGATCAAGGTAATGCCTGTCTCTTGTACCAATGTACGCAATCGAGTCATCAAGACATCAATAGACTTGCGCTCATCATTCCCATCCATACCAGAGACAACGAGACTAATGTGATCGAGGAAAACAACCCTACAGTCACAAGCACGTGCCATGTACCTGATTCGGTTGAGTACATTGTCGATAGCCAAAGAACCAAAGTGATCGAAAAGATACACACGATTAGTACCGAGAGTAGCATCGAAAGCCTCCTTCAATTCTCGTTCTGTGACTTCTGTGTCGGGGAGATGCAACTTCTTATTTGCGTGCAAGGACATAATTGATCGGGCAGTCTTTCGCACTGATTCCTCCAAGAACATGCCTCCAACATTCCATTTAGTTGATTGAAGGATTTGATACAAGATTTCTCGTAAGAACTGACTTTTGCCAAGGCCAGATCCAGCTGTGACTGTAATGAGTTCAGCTGATCGAAGACCGTAGAGTAGCTCATTGAGTCCTTTGAAGGGGTAGAAGGCTTCTGCGACAGGTTCAGGTGCAGATACGCTGTCCCAAAGTGTTGAGGCTTGGATGATCCCATCGGGTACGTAACTCTCAGCTCTCCACCACTGGTTAACGTATTCAGCTCCTCGTCCGTTAATGAGGTAATCACAGGCATCTTTACAATCCTTCAAATGTTTAACAATTTTAACCTTGTTGCCAAATAATTCAGCAACTTCCTTAGCAGCCTTCTGTCCAACTTCATCAGCATCAAAGCAGATAACGATAGTCTCAAAGCTATCTAGGTACTCATACTGAGCCTTACAGTCTTTAACAGCCGCTGAAGCCCCATTACGGATGCTCACAGTAGGCCATTTGCTGCCTGTCATCTGATACGAAGCCAATGCGTCTAGCTCACCTTCAACGATGGTGATGTACTTACCTTCTTTCTGAAACAAACTCTGTCCGAAGAGGGTAGCTTTGTTGAAATTCCCTGCAATGGAGAACGTCTTGTTCTCTACAGATCGAATCTTTTCAGCTACTTTAGCGCCTGTTTCATCGAAATAAGGGTAGTAGTGTTTACCATCAGCTTGTGTAACACCAAAGTATTCACACGTATCACGTAAGATACCTCGATCTACGATAGCCTTAACTTCCCCTACGCTTCCGCTGGTTGTCTTCATTGTAAACACTTTCGATTTTGTCTGTACTTGTTGATAAGTACTGACGTTTTGTGATGTTTCACTTTCATACCTGTTACAAGCATGGCAGTACGAATGTCCATCGTCATAGAAGCTGTTAGCATCTGAGCTACCACAATGCTCACAAGGGCCGTGACGTAGGAACTTACTTGCGACTTTGAGATTCATTCTTCACCTCTTGATGTGGGTTCCCCACGTGCTCGGATTGCATCGGCGCATTGGTAATTCATAGCTCTCTTTGAGCCATCTGAATAGTATTCTTGCGTTTGGTCTTCACACAAGTTTGCACACGCCTCACGCTCTTCTTTAATCTCTTGCTCACGGTATTCTTGCGTGGCTGTACCAAACTGAGTTGGCTGGTTCTCAGGGTCGAGAAACAGTTGCATGAGCTGTTCTTCTCGCTTCAACATTCCTCGCGCATAAGCAAGACGGAAAAACTTAGCAAGTTCATGAGGCGTGCCCCACAGATAGTCACCCACGGTTCCGCTTGGCGCTGTCGCTGCCTTCATACCAGCTTGTTTAGCCATCTCAATGATTTCATCTTGTTTCATTATTAAGCCTTTCACAAATGGAGTCACTCATGTCATAAACAGGCAGCTTCACGAGCTTCTTACCGTCTGTGGTCTTGACTGTAGCTGACTTCAATCGTAGCCTGTCAGCACGTTTCTGAGCGTTACGCTTCTCTCTCGATGCCTGTGACCGAAGATAGTAGTCAGAGATAGGGTCTGTGTACTGGAAAGGCCAGCATTCCTTGATGTGTACGGATTTATAGATAGTCGTCATCAATCAGCTCCTGTCTCGCTCCACAATCATCACACTGTCCGTAGTCCCAATGGGCTTGACGGTACATAGGGCCGCCACATGAGTCACAACACCAGTCGTCGCTTTGCTCCTCCAAGTCCTCGCTGCGCTGCGGGTCCATTCCATCATCGTCAATCATAGGTTGTTCCTTCTTAGGTTTAAAGATGAGATCCCAATTATCTCTGACCTTACTTGCGTCTTCCTTACGCCTTCCTGATCCTTTACCACCGTCGCTATGGTTCATAAGCAACCTCCGTTGCGTGTGTTCTTCTCCTTCAGTTTGGCTTCAATGGCTTTTGCGTAGTCCAAGTTGATGATGTCGCTTCCACCCGTATACGCATTCCACATCTCATCATCCGTCAGCCCAACCCAAGGGCGCTGTAATGCCTCTTCAAAGTCTGCTCTGATACCCGCAAGGTTCATTTGCAGGTTCATGTTTTGTTTGATGATTTTTTCAACATCTTCGTCTGTCATGTCTTACTCCTTAATGCCGTGGGCGGCTTCGATGGCTCGGGCAAAATTAACAGGGAACAGTGTTCTCGCTGCGATTTCTTCAATCTGCTCATCCGTCAGCGGCTTGCGCTTATGTGGCTCCGCCACGGGTGGTGGGGTGGTGTAAGGCCCGCACAATGCGTAGACTGCATTTTGCACAAGAGCGTCAGGGTCAAAGTCTGTTTCCTGACCCCTCATTGTTGCTCCGCGCACCGCATAACGAACAGCCGCTACAACCGCGTCTCTTAATTTGTGAGTCAAAATAGGCTTTGGAAGATCAACTGGCTCGTACGCACCATCTCTGTATTCATTTGGCGCATAGAGCCAATGGTCATCAGGTAGCGGAAAAGACATTACGCCGAACGCACTTCCGTCTGGAAGAATCATTACAGGCTCCTGCTTATGTTGCTCCGCAACGGCTGGCTGTGCCACGCACTTTGTGCTTAAGGCTTTATGCGCTTCCAGCGCGGCTTTGATGGCGGTGATTGCGTTGTATTGCTTGTCAAAACCTTCCCAACCCTCATGCTCTGCAAGCAACAATAGTCTTTCCAACGCCTCAAGCGCCAGCTTCAACGTGTCTTCTACGCAACAAGGTTGCTTGACACTTAATGCTTCTTTAATCATAGCTTTACGTCCTCCCACTTAGACAAGTCAGAGATGATATCTGCTAGAACGCTCTCAGAGAGGCCTTTGTAGGCTTGGTAGCCTTGCGTAAAGGACTTCAACGATTCAACCATCTGAACTGCCTCTAAAGCCTTCTGAGCGCACTTGTACGCATAGGCTTCAGTAGGGTTAGACAAATCATATTCAATTATTGCTTTCATTTACATTTCCTTTAAACTTTACGTGTTGTTCCATTTGACAATAGCCACACTTTTTACAACGTCTGACCTGTGTGAGCACCTCGGGTGTTTCATCATAACCCCAATCACTCCAATCATGCCAACATTTATGGGCTATACCATCAAAGATGTTGTTTAAACCCACCATAAAGACAGCAATAAAAACACCTGTTGCAACCATAAGCAAAATCAAGTATGGATCGTTCATTTCAATGCAACCTTTATCAAAGTTAAGACAAATACAAACAAGCTTATCAGCATTGCGTCACCATGTTTTATTCCCCATAGCAGTCCTCAAGTCACCTATGACTTTATCGTATCCGTAGACAACAATCAATTCCACAAAAGCATTCATTGTGTTGTGATAATGCATCTCTTCTTGTAACAAGACATAATCATCTTCATGTTGAGTGATCGTTACGTTTTCCATGTTATCCCCTTTTACTTTTATGATTACTACTTAGTATGACTTTATTAAGTAGTATCTTAAATAGTGTATTTACATTAAAGATCTTAAACATCATAGTCATCTCTAGAGTCTACTACATAGCTATATAGTGCATCAACGTCTTCTAGGGAAGGGTCAGTGTCCAGATCGTCATCTATGGTGTCTAAGTCCTGTTCAGTTATCAGGTCTTTTCTGTCTATCACTGCCACGAATGGCTTGATGTCTTCAAAGCAAACTTTACATAAGTCGATAAACTTGAACGTATGCGCATCCTTTCGGGTTGCCTCATAGTCGGTCAATAGTTTGTCACAAGCTGTACAATGCATTTTTAGTCTCCTTGGCTACCTAGCCCTTAGTTAATCAGTTTCCCCGTCTTCCTGATCGTTTAAATCAGTCTGAGACGTATTGTCATACTTATAGAACCACTGACCGTGATGGTCGTCATGTTTCCAGTTCTTGATTCGTTTTAAAATACCTTCAAGTTCTTTGACTCCTTCATTGTGGTCATAATGATAAAGGTTAATTGTGAATAATACTTCCATGTAATGCCTCACATTGGTGCATCAGGTAAGCGCTTGAGTTGTTCCTCTGCCCACTTCTTCTGTTGTTGAGGTGTCCAAGGTTTCAAAGGGTTATCCTTAGTCGGGAAAGGCCACGTGCTTAACGCACTTAAATTACTGACCAATGAGTCATTAGTGGTTACCATAGATCATGCTCCGTGATTAGGTCAATGGTGAATAGAATGATAATCATTGTCATAAAACAGCCCTCAAAGCGTCTAAGGCTTCTTTTTCAAGGGATGGTAAAGGTTCACCGCCATAGTCAAACAATAGAGCATCTTCAGCCAGTTGTGCAGCATTGTAGAGCTGGATGATTTTGTATAGCTCATGAGCCTCAAAAGCACCACCACCAATGGAGACTGTTTCATTGTTACGTATAGCGTGATTGATGTTTGCCAATAGTGTTTTCATTGTTTAGTACCCGTTGTTTTTCTTGCACATAGCTTCAATAGCCCCAGCGAAGTCATAAGGCGTGCTGCCGTAATTATCACTATGTTTGAGGCATTCGTCAATTTGACCTTTAGTGATTTCTACCCATTCACCCTTAGCCGAATAGACTTCACCACAATCAAGACATTCAAGGGCATGTGGCATACCCGTGTTGGACAATCCCCAAGACTTAGAGCCACATTTAGGACATTTATAGTCAATCATAGACTTCGCTCCGCTCATAAGTCCACCCCTAAATCATAGGATAAATTGTCCAAAGTATCCCCGAAGTTATCCCATTCAAGGAAATATTCTAAGTCCCTAGCGTCTGAGTACGCAAGCAAAGCAGGTGAGTACTTTTCCATTACCTTTTTAGCTTCGCTCAGTAAGTGAATCAATTCATCACGTGTTGAGACTAGTTCGTCACATAGAGGGTTACCTTCAGCCCATAGACGGCGTTCTAGGCTTATAAATTCGTTATTGTTTAGCATTGTGTCAATCCTTTGCGAAGTTAGCGACGAAGTCAAATGAAGGGTGCAACGCCTTAGCCCTAGTCACGGCTTCTTTGCACGTGCGGGAAGCGTTAGTGGCTGCAAAGAATACTAACCCTGATTGGTGTTCACTATCTTTTACGTTTGAATTCTGTTTTACCCACAGGTAAATCTTGCGTTTATAAACTTTGAAATCTGTTTTCATGGTATTAGCTTTCAGGGTGATTGTTTTCAAAGCACGATTGTGCGACAGAGATTAGCAATAAAGCCTCGTTCTCTGTTAATCCGTGATGTTCTGCGAATTTAGCTACTGTCAGATAGTCATTGACCCATGACAGATAAAGATTAGATAGTGTTTCTCTGTTAATCATGCTGTCACCTTTGAACAATCGAAACAGAAACTGTAGCCCTTACCGTCGGCAGAGTCACCGTAACGCATACCCTCTAATGTCCAATCTAGGTTATGCTTTGCAACGAGTGCTTTAACGGCCTCAAAGTGGCACATGTGGCCTGATTCGTGGTGCGGATATGGGATAGTAGCCTCAAAGCCTTTACGGTCACCCCATGAAGCGGTGTAGGCCTTGATACGGCTACCACGTGAGTTAGTTGGGCCAATATACTTAGTGTGAATTGCGATCATGATTAATGCTCCGATACTTGGTGAGTTGATACGGTAGACAATCTACCCAATAAAGGCCCGTTAGAGCCTCTATTAGCTATGCTGTCATCCAAACTACAATTATAGCGATGAAGCCTAGAATGTAGATGATTTTGTCGGTGTTGTTCATGGTGTTTTCCCTTATGATTGACGGTTCAATGAGTTTACTTTGTTGAGTGCTTCATGGTAGCTATAGAAGACAGCCACGGTTTTTAAGCCTAGCATAATAGACCATGAACCCTGATGGTGCTCTAGTGTGTAGTTCATGCTTGAATGTTGGGTAATTCTAGACCAGTAAAGCCGTGCTCCACATTCCAGACCTTAACAGCCTTGAATGAACGTAGAACTTCACCATGGACACGGATATATTCAGCACGTTGAAGATACTTAGAGAACTCAGACAATAAGGCACTGAGGCTATGCGCTGAGGCGATTCGGTGCTGAGTGTTGTCCTTATTGATACCGATTACCTGCCACTGATTGAAGGAATGTATAGCGTACATGATCTGATCCTTAGATGTGTCGTTGATGATGCAGTTTACTTAGCAAACACCGTGCCAGTGTCTATTTTGTAGTACCTTAAGTTTACAATGTAAGTTTATAAGTATACAACTTAGAACTAATCTGCTCATGTGCTTACTTTTTAAGCACACTATATTGGTGCATGATTCCCTGCTATGGTGCATAGTTGCACCTTGATAGTGCATTAGCTTGGCATGGATTATGCTTAGAATTGTGTCTTGATAGTGGTGCTTGATAGTGCTTGATAGCACCTACAATGCCCTACACTGCTTACTTTTTAAGCATATTGCCTATTATTTAAGCACTGATGTGTCCCCTATTAAGTTACTGACTGCTTAGTCATTAGCAAATGATAATGATTCTCATTAGTGATGGGGGGAGGGGTGAGGACTTGTGTGTTACTTTTGTGGGAGCCTACTAAGTTCATAAAAAAGAGCATGGAAGAATAGATACTGAAAGACTAAAAAGTCTAATGAAATCAATAGTGTTGTTTAAATACAACATAGTAGACTGAATAGGTACGTAACGGTTGGCTAAAGCGTAGCGTATCTGGACACAGGAGCCAATAAGCGTAGCGTCATAGACCTCATGAGGGGCTATGAAAGTGAACACAAGAGCACTATGAAGTAAGGAGTTAGAGTGTAGACTCTAATCATGTAAGACATGTAAATAAAGTTAAGAAAGTACTTGACAAATGAGAAATAGCCTGTACAATACTCTATGAAGGTTATCCTTCCAAGAACTCAAATGAAGACTTTGTAGACAGGCTACTCAGTTAATACAGGAAGTTTCTAAATGAGTTGTACTCTGTTGACCTGAGTTTCACGAAAGTGGACACAAGGGGTTATATAAGTAAGTATATACTTCATTTAGATTCTTGCTTCTAAGTTAATGTCTTAGATCTCTATAGTACTCATAGTAGTGGGTATCCCGTACTGTACCCTAATCATATATATATTAGTCTATCTCCCTTAAGGACAAA
>FUWD013429414.1_pt5 | contig 11524 bp, 15 predicted proteins | sample 1063281 | NCBI WGS metagenome assembly FUWD01 (sample SAMEA79048168, study PRJEB19326) | metagenome | biome: marine
TAGATTTTCTTTAGAAAAATCTGGCCATAATGTTTTTGTAAAATATAATTCAGCATAAGCTATATGCCATAATAAAAAATTACTTATTCTTTCTTCACCGCTTGTTCTTATTAGTAAATCAACAGGAGGTAAAAAACGAGAGTAAAGATGCTCATTAATAGTGGACTGGTCAACTTTTTCGAGAGAAATTATACTATTTTTAACTTTATCAGCAATTGTTTTTACAGCATTAGTGATCTCCTCTTTAGCACCATAATTGAGTGCTAGTGTAAGTACCATTCCAGTATTTTTTTTTGTTTTTTCAATAACATGATAAAGCTCCTCTCTTACTTTTAACCCCCCCCTTGTTTAAATCTCCAATTGTTTTTAACTGAATATTATTTTTAATTAGGTGATTAAATTCTTTTTTTAATGTGCTAACTAAAAGTTTCATCAACAGGCTCACTTCATCCTCAGGACGATTCCAGTTATCACAAGAAAACGCAAAAAGTGTCAAGAATTTAATTTGTTGTTCAGCGGCTACTTCAATAACTTCTCTAACTGCTTTTGCGCCCTTTTTGTGTCCAATGAACCGTTGCTTGCCCTTTAGTTTGGCCCAACGTCCATTACCATCCATTATGATAGCGACATGTCCTGGTAGTTTGTTCATTTAATCCTTACAATAACATGGAAGATCGCCAAAGGTAAATGAAATTGTTAAACCTGTAAAAATATACCAATCATTATTGGAAATATTACCAAATTTATATGTGGGTATATCAGCAAATTCATTTTCGGGATTACTTCCATCTAAATTATCAGTAAGTGTATAGCGAGCTCCCATTTCAACTCCAATAACGAATAAAGGATTTGGGTTTAGTTTAAATCCTAAAATAAACGGAAGAGCAATTTTTTGATCTTTTCCATAATCATTAAATGTTGGAGGGTCAAAGGATCCATTTGGAGTTAAGTAAAACTGATTGTATTTAAAGTAGCTAATACCATAAAAAATATAGGGCGTAAAGGTAATAGTTTCATTATGGAGATTAAATTCAAAAAAATTAATTTCAATTCCAACCATTGCCTCTTGAATACTATTTTTAAGTTTTAAAGACCTATTGAAGCGGTTTAAGTCATCATTTCTAAATTCATTTTCTTTAATATTAGAAATAGACACTCCCGCTCTTAGTGAGTAGCGATCTGTTGCGTTCCATTTATAAATTATCCCAAACGCAGGAGAGTTAGGATTAATATATTTATTCGTTCCAATATCCCCAATATAATTACTACCTCCAATAAATGCTCCTAATTCATGAAACTGTGCAGTGACATAGGCTGAAAAAAAGCAAAAAAATAAGATCGAAAATTGTTTTCGCATGGAGTTTAGTCTTGAAGTTTACACAAGAATTGATCGTGATATATAAACCCAAAAACCCTATTTTTATTGTGTATTACGGGTGTCTTGTCCCCAAAAAAGTTTTTCTCGCAATGTCTTGTAAAAAAAAGCTCCTTCTAGTTGGACCGTTTGGATGGTGAAATCAGCTTTTTTGATGAAAAAATCATTACCATTTTCAAGAGTGAGAATTCTTGAGTCCAAGGATAGTAAATGTGTTTTATCCCTACCAGAAACCGATATTTTTATTTTAGTAGTATCCGGCACAATTAAAGGGCGAATATTAATGTTATGTGGCGCTATAGGATTTAAAACCCAACAAGCAGTTTCTGGAGATACTATTGGTCCTCCGCTGCTTAAAGAATATCCAGTAGAACCGGTGGGGGTAGCTATAATAAGTCCATCTGCCCAATAGGTCGTTAAATGTTTACCATCTAATTCTGCATCAATGCTGAGCATCGAAGTAGTGTTTTTTCTATTAACACTTACTTCATTTAAAGCAAAACCAATTTCTTCCAACGCTATTACTGGATCATTAGTTGTAACCTGAAGTAATGAGCGTTCTATGAAGGTATATTTTTTTTCAAAAAATAAAGTTAAACCCTCCTCTAGAGCATCTCTATGCAGGGAAGTTAAAAATCCTAAACGACCAGTGTTAATTCCTAAAATTGGAATTTTAGAATCACGAACTACTGTTACTGACCTTAAAAGAGTTCCGTCACCACCAATAGAAAATAAAAAATCAATATCCTCTTTTAAAACTTCATTATCACTAAAATAGTTGTAACGATCTTGATTTTCTCCAAAATGTTTTCTTAATCGATCGACTATAATAAATTGATGGCCGTGATCTTCTAAATAAGAAACTACCGTTTTAACATAGGCCAGAGTCTCAGGCGAAAAAAATGCATTATAAATCGCTATGTTCATAAATATTAAACTTCTGCTAAAGGTACAAAACCAGAAATAATGAGAGTTTAGTATTTTTTTTTTTCCAAGTCCCCTGTAGAAGCCTTATTTTTATCAAAAAAAATAAATGATTTCACTTAGTGTTAATATCAATAAAGTAGCGACTCTTCGAAATGCCCGAGGCGCGAACACCCCAGATCTTTTAGAGGTTGCCAAAGACCTTGAACGTTTTGGAGCACAGGGTATTACAATTCATCCTCGTCCTGACCAACGTCATATTCGCTATAAAGATGTCTTTGAGCTTCCTAGTGTTTTGACAACAGAACTTAATATTGAAGGAAATCCAATCCCTGAGTTTATTGAAATGGTACTAAAAATTAAGCCCACTCAAGTCACCTTAGTGCCTGATGCTCATGATGCTATTACTTCAAATTCAGGATGGGATACCCTAAAACACAAAGCTTTTTTAAAATCATCTATTAACCAACTTAAAGCTGAAGGAATTCGAACTTCTATTTTTGTTGATCCCTTAATCGAGATGGTTGAAGGTGCTTTAGAAACAGGAACAGATCGTATTGAGCTATATACAGAGGCATATGCCTCTAGATATTCTGTCAATCCCCAAAAAGCTATAGACCCTTATGTTTCTGCAGCAAAAAAAGCTAATGAACTTGGAATTGGCATAAACGCAGGTCATGATTTAAGCCTAGAAAACATTGCTTTTTTTTCAAAAAATATTCCTCAACTTTTAGAAGTTTCTATAGGCCATTCATTAATTTGTGAAAGTTTATATCTAGGTTTTGAAAATGTTATTCCTATGTATCTTCACCGCCTTTCTTTATGAGTATACTATATAGTAATATTATAGGTGAAGCAGAGAAGGAATTAATCATACTACATGGATTTTTAGGTATGGGTGACAACTGGAAGACCCTTTCAAAAAAATGGGCTTCTGTGGGCTTTAGAGTTCATCTAATAGATCAAAGAAATCACGGAAGAAGTTTTTGGAGTGAATCTTTTTCATATAAACTTTTAGCTGAAGATATTATAACCTATTGTGATCACCATAAATTATCAGAGGTATATGTTTTAGGGCATTCTATGGGAGGTAAAACAACCATGAATTTAGCAATTTTAGCGCCACAGTTATTAAAGGCTTTTATTGTAGCAGATATTGTCCCAAAAAAATATGTTCCTCATCACCAACAATTATTAAATGGTTTAGCACAGCTAGATTTTACATTGATTTCAAACCGTTCTGAGGCAAGTCTTCGTTTATCCCCTTTTGTGAAAGATGAAGGAACTCGTATGTTTTTACTCAGAAACTTGTATTGGATTTCTCCCGGAAAATTAGGTCTTCGACTTAATATTGAAGTACTGAAAAATGTAAGTGAAACAATTAGTGAGGGTTTAGATCTTTCAGCAATTTCCTCAATACCATGTCTTTTTGTAAAAGGAGAAAAGTCAGATTATATTCTTGAAACGGATTATCCTATTATTCAGCATCATTTCCCTAAAGCAGATCATATTTTGGTTCCTAAAGCTGGTCACTGGCTTCATTCCGAAAATCCAATTTTCTTTTTTGATCAAGTTAATAATTGGCTTCAGCAACAATAATGATTTTTAACAGTCATAATTAAATATGTGATATTTATTGGAAGATTCGGTAGAACCATTAACATGCTCTATTTTTACACTGAAAATTACAGATATGAATGCAACTATAAGACACGCAATAGCCTCAGATAGTAAAGCAATAATAACATTGATTAAAGAACTAGCTCTTTTTGAGAAGGAATCTGAAAGTGTTGCCTTGACAGAAGCTAATATTAAAGAATATGGTTTTGGAAAAAAACCTTTATTTGAATGTTTGGTTGCTGAAGTAGATAATCAAGTGATTGGAATAGCGTTGTTTTATTCCCGATTTTCTACTTGGAAAGGACCTACTTTTCATTTGGAAGACTTGATAGTTACTGAAAATCATAAGGGAAGAGGTTATGGTACCCAGCTTTATTCAGCTTTTATCAACTATTCTCACAAAAAAGGAGTTCAACGTATTGAATGGAATGTTTTGGACTGGAATACTCCAGCTGTAAAATTTTATGAAAAAAGTGGTGCAAATGTACTTCAAGAGTGGTGTACTGTTCAAATGGATACAGATGCTATGAAAAGTTATTTAGCCAAACATTAATTAGATTATGAAAGTATTTAAGTTTGGAGGGGCATCGGTTAAAGATAGTACTGGAGTTAAAAATATTATAAAAGTCCTCAACTCTGTAGGTTTTGAAGATACCTTAGTAGTGGTTTCCGCAATGGGAAAAAGCACCAATACTTTAGAAGAAATTATAGAGCAATATTTCAATGATAGGACAAAAACCCCACAGGGTCTCCTTGAGTTAAAAGCATATCATCTTAAAATTATTGAAGATCTTTTCAATGAAAATCGAGTTGAGGTATGTGCAGTAGTAAATCAACTATTTGAAGAACTCCATGCTTTAATAAAACTTAATAAATCTCCAAATTATAGCTTTTTTTATGATCAAGTTGTCAGTTTTGGTGAACTTCTATCAACTACTATTATTCATCATTATTTAGTTTATAAAGGGATAAATAGCTATTGGTTAGATGCTAGGAATTGTATTAAAACGGATGATTATTATCGTGCTGCCAATCTTGATTGGGATGCCACGCTATCAAATGTGAAGACTCAGGTTGGTGATACCTCTTTGGTTATTACTCAAGGGTTTATAGGGAGTAATTCAAATAATTTCACAACCACTTTAGGGAGAGAAGGTTCGGATTATTCTGCAGCAATTTTTGGATATGCATTAAATGCAGAATCCGTAACTATTTGGAAGGATGTCCCTGGGATTCTTAATGCAGACCCACGTGTTTTTAAAGACACTCAATTACTACATCAAATTTCTTACAGAGAGGCAATAGAATTAGCCTTTTATGGAGCTTCTGTAATTCACCCTAAAACGCTTCAACCTCTCCAAATAAAAGAAATACCATTATTTGTAAAGTCTTTTGAAAGTCCACTAGATGCTGGCACAGCTGTCTCTAAAAATAATATATTAGAGCCCCATATACCTTGTTATATTGTTAAAAAGATCAAGTTTTAATTCAGCTTTCTTCGATTGATTTTTCGTTTATTGTTGAAGAAAACATTAGCTATATTTTCAGCTTACTCCATGAATATCAAATGCCAGTTGAATTAATTCAAAACTCTGCAATTAGTTTTTCTGTTTGTGTCACAAATAAATACAAGCGACTTCAAGAATTAGTTCTCGTTTTAAAGTCTAAATTTAATTTAGAAGTAATTGAAGGTGTCGATTTGTTTACCATTCGTCATTTTGACATAAAGTCAACTCAATACATTAAAAAATTTGGAAAAGAGATTCTTTTAGAGCAAAGAACAAGTGAAACAGCCCAATTTATTTTAAAGGCCTAAAGTTTACTAAGGTTGGCTTTCACAAAAGTATTGCAATACTTTTTTATTTCTTCGCGTGTTTTTCTAAAAGCAACTTTATTTTCCTGCACATTAGTACTTTTTAGTTTTGAAGGGTCAGAAAAATTATGATGTAATTTTATTGCATTTTTGGAGGGTATTATAGGGCAATTTTCATAAGCATGATCACAAACAGTAATAATGAAATCAAAGGAAATCTTATTATATTCTTCCACTAAATTTGATGTATGACTACTGAGATCTATTCCTTCTTCTGCCATTGTGGCTATAGCCACTGGGTTAACTCCATGATTTTCTATTCCAGCAGAATAAATGAAGGTAGTTCCCCCAGTAAAATAATTTAACCAGCCATGTGTTATTTGACTTCGGCATGAATTCCCCGTACAGAGCACTAAAACATTTTTTGGAGAATTCATAATATTTTGATTTTATTTAAAATTGTTTGAGCTAGTTTTCGATGACTTTCAAAAGTCCACCCACCTACATGAGGACTTAACAATACATTTTCTGCTGAGAGAAGATGTTCTAGCGCTTTGGGGCGATCAGCTTTTTTAAAAATAGAACGAAAAGAAGCAGATTCATATTCTAAAACATCAAGTCCTGCACCCAAAATTTTTCCAGAATTAAGACCCTCTACTAAATCTTCAGTAACCACTATTTTCCCTCGGGCAGTATTTAAAAACCAAAACGGCTTTTTCATTGCTTTAATAAATGAAGTATTAATCATTTGACAGGTGCTTTCGTTTTGTGGTATATGTAAGCTTAAAACATCTGATTTTTCTTGTAAAGTTTTAATGGTTGCTTCTGTGGCATTTTTATCACCAATACCATTCTGGATATCATTATAGAGAATGGTTACATTAAATCCCTTTAGTTTTTCAGCAAATTTCTTTCCTGTATTCCCATACCCAATAATACCTATTGTTTTTCCTTCTAATTCCCAGCCACGGTGTTCCTCTCTTAACCAATCTCCTTGTCTAATACTCTGGTGACCATTTCTAAGTTTATTCATAAGACTTAGCAAAAGCCCTAATGTATGTTCCCCGACAGCATTTTTATTTCCTTCTGGGGCTGCAATAACTAGCATATTTTTACTTTGGGCATATTCTACATCAATATTTTCCATGCCTGCTCCTACGCGGGCAATAAATTTTAAATTTTTACCAGCATCTATAAATTCTTTATTAACTGGGAATCTACTTCTAATTATCATTCCTGAGTAATGATGTAAATTTTTTAAAACTTCCTTTATGGGGGTTTTATAAGCTAGGATATTTTCATATCCCAATGTTTCTAATCCTTTAACTAATAAAGGGTGATTTTCGTCTATATGAAGGATTAAAGGTGTTTTCATTTAAAAGCTAGAACAAGTTTGGCGATATAGAAAAATAAAAAAATACCAAAAATATCATTAGTAGTAGTGATAAAAGGACCAGTAGCAATTGCAGGGTCAATACTTTTTTTGTCTAGTATGATAGGAACAAAAGTTCCCACAAGTGCAGCGAATACTATCACCAGCATCATAGATCCTGCAATTGTAAAACTCACCAATACCTCTTGGTTAATTAGTACACCAAAAATAATAATAATTAATGCCAAAGCAAATCCATTAATTAGGCTCAAACCAACCTCTTTAATTAGTCGTTTGAAAAGTGAACCTTTAACCGCACCATTTGCTAAGCCTTGGACAATAATTGCAGAAGATTGAACGCCTACATTTCCTGCCATTGCAGCAATAAGGGGGGTATAAAAAAACAAATTCCGTAAACGAGGTTGTTCCATGATCACTTCAAAATCTTGTAAAATAAAAACACTTCCAAGACCTCCTAAAAGCCCTAAGAACAACCATGGGAGACGAGCTTTTACTAATTCAAGAATAGTATCATCTGCTTCAACATCTTTTGATATACCTGCAGCTAGTTGATAATCTTTATCGGCTTCTTCTTTAATTACATCAACGATATCATCAATTGTAATACGACCCAACAGTTCCTTTTTGTTATTCACAACTGGAATAGCCTCTAGATCATATTTAGACATGATTTTAGCAACCTCTTCGTTTTCTTGATCAACAGTTACAAAATCAACTTTGGGAATATAAATGTCCTTAACTTTATCTATTGAATTTGCAGTTATTAAATCTTTTAGGGAAAGACGACCTTTTAATACGTTATTTTGATCAACTACATAAATGGAATGAACACGGGTTACGTTTTCTGCTTGTGCACGCATTTTATTTAGGCATTTCAAAACACTCAAATTTTCTTCAACCTTAACGAGTTCTTTTGCCATTAAACCACCTGCAGTATTTTCGTCATAACGAATAAGATCACGAATGTCTTTTACATGTTCGTCATCTTTTATTTGAGACATTACTTTTTCTTTTCTTGCCTCTGGTAATTCAAGAATTAAATCTGCAGCATCATCGGTTTTAAGTTCAGAAACTTCTCTTGCAATTTCTTTTATTGATAGATTATCTAAAATTTGCTCACGAGTATCTGGGTCAACTTCTGTTAAGGCATCTGCAGTAGTTTCACTTTTTAAAAGCTTAATAATATAAGTAGCTTCTTCTATAGAAAGTGTTTCTATTATTTCAGCAATATCTGCGTAGTGAATGGGCTTTAATTTCTTTTTTAACAAGGTATTATTTCCTTGCTTGATAAGAGATTTGATACTATCTAAAAAAGACGTGTCAATTTGAAATGTTGCCATGGCCAATCCTTTTTGTCAGTTGGATAAAGTCTACTCCAGAGAGCTTCTCTGGGCGTAAGTCAAAGATAACATCTTCTCTTAATAAATCAGGAAGATTCAATGTTTTTAAACTATTACGTAATGTTTTACGTCTTTGTTGAAAGCTTAATTTGATGATTTTAAAGAGTAGTGATTCGTCGCAATCTAAGCTAAAATCTTCTTTACGAACCATTTGTATTACTGCGGAATTTACTTTTGGTGGAGGATTAAAGACCTCCGGAGGAACGGTAAATAAATAGGTTGTAGTATAAAATAGTTGTGCTAAAACAGAAAGGATTCCGTATTTTTTAGAACCTGCAGGCTCACAAATCCTTTCGGCAACTTCTTTTTGAAACATACCAGCAAAAAAAGGTATTTGCTCCCTGTTTTCTAATGTTTTGAAAACAATTTGAGTCGAAATATTATAAGGAAAATTACCTATAATAGCGTAAGGCTTTTTTCCTATAATTTTTTGCAAGTCTAACCTTAAAAAATCTCCTTCAGTTAGTATAGCTTCTATTTCTGAATAAGTATTTTTAAGATAAGTGACAGATTCTCTGTCTATTTCTATAAGGTGTAATTTTTTCTTTTTTGGAACTAAAAATTGAGTTAGAACACCCATTCCAGGTCCTATTTCTAAAACTGTTTCATAGTCTTTAAAGGTGAGTAGGTCAGCAATTTTTTCAGCAATTGTATGATCTTTTAAAAAATGTTGGCCTAATTTTTTTTTTGCTCGTACAGGTTTCATGCTTGCTTGCTTACTAATTCAAGGTAAGTTTCAAAAAACAACACTTGTTCTCCAAATTTTTGACGAATTTCATTTTTATGAAAAGGTGCATCTTTATTGAGATATTCCTTAAGTGCTTGATTCGAATTTGCTTTATATTGAACTGCAAATGTAGGATCTGAAGGTTGATCCATGCTAACTTTTAAAATTGAAATATCTTCAAAATAGTTAGTGGCAAATACTTTCGGAAGATGAAACTTCTCCATCCATTCCATCCAAATCTCTTCGATTTCAGGAGCAACTTGCGAAGTGACATTGTAAATAATCATTAGCTTATTTTCTCAAAACCAGTATAAGGTACCAGTGCTTTTGGTAAGACAATGCCTTCTGGCGTTTGACAATTTTCTAATAATCCCGCAACCACTCTTGGAAGTGCCAGAGAGCTTCCATTTAAAGTATGAACACTTTGTTTTTTTCCGCTTTTATCTTTGTATCTCAATTGCAATCGCTCTGCTTGAAAGTTATTAAAAGTTGAGACCGAGCTAATTTCTAACCACCGCTTTTGAGCTGTTGAGTAAATTTCAAAATCGTAAGTAAGAGCAGAAGTAAAACCCAAATCACCGCCACATAATCGTAAAATACGGTATGGTAATTCAAGAGTTTTTAATATGGATTTAATATGATCAACCATTCCGTCAAGTGCTTGCATTGCATTTTGTGGTTCTTCAATACGAACAATTTCAACCTTGTCAAACTGATGTAAACGGTTAAGGCCTCTAACATGAGCGCCATAACTCCCCGCTTCTCTTCTAAAACATGGCGTATATCCTGTTAGGCAGATGGGTAACTCAGAGACATCTAATAGAGTGTCTCTAAAGAGGTTTGTTAAGGGGACTTCAGCTGTTGGAATTAAATAAAGATCATCATTTTGAACATGATACATTTGACCTTCTTTATCAGGTAGCTGTCCAGTTCCAAAACCAGAGGCTTCGTTGACTAAGTGCGGTACTTGCATTTCTTTGTATCCAGCTTCAGTATTTTTATCTAAAAAGAAATTAATTAGTCCTCGCTGTAATCGAGCACCTTTTCCTTTGTAAACGGGAAATCCAGCACCAGTAATTTTACTGCCTAATTCGAAATCAATAATATCATATTTGTTAGCAAGTTCCCAATGGGGTAGTGCTCCAGCATCTAGAGTTGGGATGGTACCTTCTTTGAAAATCTCTTGATTATCACCTTCACTATTACCCACAGGAACACTTTGATGGGGAATATTTGGTATTTGAGTTCTTAAGTCAAAAAGAGTCGCTGCTGTTTCTTGTAATTGTTCATTAAGGGCTTTAGCTTTTGTCTTTAGGCTTGACGTTTCTTCTTTAAGAATATTAGCTTTTGTTATTTCACCACATTTGAAAAGATCTCCTATCTCTTTTGCTAATTTATTTGCACCTGCAAGTTGTTGATCCAGATTAGACTGTAGACTTCTCCTGTCTTGATCTAAAGCGATGATTTTATTAATCAGTTCGGGCTGTTTAAAGTTTCTTTTTTCCAAGCCTTTTAAAATGGCGTCTTTGTTTTCTCTTATGAAGTGCAATCCTAGCATGGAGATAATTTTGTGTAAAAATAAAGTAATTTTAATTCCATCCTTTTAATGTGAGGTTTCTTTTACAAATTTCTTTGTCTTTTATTAATTGTTTTTTCAGGTCATCTAAGGATTCGAACTTTTGTTCAGCTCTAATTTTCTCTATAAAATGTATGGTCAGAGTACTGTCATATATGTTTTTGTCAAACTCAAAAACATGAACTTCTATGGTTTGCTTGTCTCCATTTAGCGTAGGTCTTGTTCCAATATTCATCATTCCATAGTATTGATTTTCATGATGGAAAATGGATACTAAATACACGCCTTTTGGTGGAATGATTTTATGTTGAGAATCAATAAGTAGATTTGCTGTTGGGAAGTCGATGGTTCTACCCAAGCTTTGGCCTTTAATTACAGTTCCTGATAGCTGAAAAAATCGACCTAAAAAATCGGCTACTTTTATAAAATCTCCATCTAAAATAGCAGTTCTAATTTTGGTAGAACTTACGGTAATGGCTAAAACATCCTGAGCCGGAATGATATTTACTTTAAAATCATATGTTTTTCCGAATGAAGTTAAATCGACAACAGTTGCCTCTCTATTATTTCCAAAGCGATGGTCGTAACCAATGAATAATTCAGCAATTTTAAGTTGATTCACTAAAATATCTCTAGTAAATTCAAGAGCACTTAATCTTGAAAATTCTTTTGAAAATGGATGTATAATTAGGGTGT
>FUWD010012346.1_pt1 | contig 11522 bp, 10 predicted proteins | sample 1063281 | NCBI WGS metagenome assembly FUWD01 (sample SAMEA79048168, study PRJEB19326) | metagenome | biome: marine
TCCACATTGCCGATGAACAAGGTCAGGCTTCGGGGCAACTCTTTATCCACATATTGTTCAGCAATTTTTGCAGTGCGAGGATGCCGGTTGTTTCATTACCGTGCAACAGGGTGGCTACAAATAGAGGCGGGTTGACCTTTCCCTTGAGGCGAACAAGCGAAGGACCGGAAAACACTTCCTCTAATTCATGCACTTCAACATTAAAGAAAGCGTTTGGAAGTTGGTCCATGATATGTAAAATCATATTAAACCGTCCATTCATGAATGGGAGTATTTTCCATCTGGTATGCATGGTACACGCGGGTCATGTCCTGAAACTGCGGACCATATTTACCGATAAACGCACGTTGCCAGGCGGCCCCGGTCATTCCAGTCTGCACCCGCCGTGCCAGTACTTCATCTATGTAATAGGTTACCTGGGCCTCGTCAACCCCTGCATTCAGGAGCCCGTCTCGTGCCGCTGGTAAAAACAGGTCCAATATCAGGCCGCGTAGATTGTGAACTTTTCCATCGATCCATTTCATCTGCGATTCCATTCCAGACTTTGCGGCGCTGTAAAAATTATCTTTCGAATCATCAAAGAAAATCTGATCTTCAAGCGGGATTTCCTGACGAATAAAATATGTCGCCATGCCAAGAAAGAAAGCAGTGTTTGCAACTGTGTCTACGCTACTCGGCCCCGCTGCCGCAACCCGATGTTCAATTCTTATGTGCGGTGTCGCATCAGAATCCAGGCCAATAAGCGGTCTGTTCCATCGCCAAATCGTTCCATTGTGCAAACGCAGGTGACTCAGCCATGAAGGGTCTTCATCGAAAACCAACGGTAAAATAACAGGAAATCCATCCAGATTTTCCAGAAAAGGTTCCATCATCGAGTTACGGGCATAGCCCGTACCGAAAGTCACCCGCTCGACTCCCTGCCCGTGATAATCACGAAAACTTTTTACGGCGACCGACTGCTCAAAAGTCGGAATACGTGTTTCATCCCACAAATCCTTGCCAAACAAATAAGGCGAGTTTGCCGCGACCGCTACCATCGGTGCCGATAAAACCTGCGCCACATTATAATAACGAATGGCCGTAGACGGATCGACCTGTAAGTGAATCTGCAACGATGTTGCTGCCGCTTCGACCATCACATCTTCATGTTCTACGTTGAGCGTATCGTTTCCCTCGATATTAATTTTGATCGGTTTGCCGTCCCGCAATGCCAGAACCTGACTGTTGAGGGCCGCATAACGTTTGCTCGAAGATAATCGATCTAGGGTCAACATATCGTCTTTCAATGTCGGCAGGATACCGACCGAAAGTATATTTGCATCCATCTCCTCCGCGTGGTGCGCGCAACGATCTACAAGATACGTCAATTCCGTTTCGAGATTGCCCAGTAACGTGCCTTTCAATTGATGTGGAGTGCTGTTAATTTCGAAATTGAATTTTGATAACTCCGGCACGACTAGGTGATTGTTCACCCGCGACAAGAACTCCTCATTGCTTGCCAACGGCAGGTAGTTCTTGTCGATCAGCCACATTTCCAATTCGAACCCGCACATCTCGACGCAAGGCTCAAACGCGCCGTCCTTAAACCATTCCATCAACAACATACTTTCTTCCCGGAGACGCAGATGGAACTCCCGAAAATCCTCTGGCGAAAACTCTTCCCTGGAAATATCCCGACCCATTCCTAATAATCCCCCGGAAAAAATTCACTACTGATATTCCATACTAACATTAATCCCTGGAGGAAAATTGCGAAAGAGGGGAGGCGTTTTTACTGATTCTGCCTTGGAAGACGGTGAATTTGAAATCGGTCAAAAATGGTCACACCAGCATCTTTGCCTTCGCATTCCAGTGTGATTGTTTCCCACATTGACTTTCCCGCTTTCCATCTCGGATTTTGCGGATTTTCCAAATTTTCTTTTGAACAGACTCGGTAGGTCGTCGCTTGCAAAATTTCCGGTTGAATATCGAGAATCACAAAATGGTTCATCAGCGCGCGCGTAGCCAGTGCATCGAACACTTCCTTGGGTGCGGTACGTTTTTTATATCCCTGCTGATCGGCGAAAGGTTTGAAAGTTGCGCCGCCGCCTCCTGATATCACATGGATCGCCCCGTCTCCTTTGGAGTAGTTACCGGATTCGGAGACGACAAATGGAAGTGCTCCGTCCTGTTCCGGAATTCCAATGGGATGAAACCGTTCATAGGAATGCTGATTGCCGGAAAACACCAGGTCGGGTTTGAGTGAGTTGATTTGTTTGAGCACGGTATCCCGTTTGTCCAGATACCAAGCGGTGGTGATAGCAGGTTCGTGAAGCGCGATGATAACCCACAATCTGCTCCCCTTTGCTTTTGCAACGCGAGGTGCGAGCCAGGGCGTTGGGTCCTGCCACGGATAGGTGTTGAGCACAGCAAAAAACGTATTGCCGAGGACCACCGTACCTTCATAGGGTCCGGGTCCGTCAGCGGACGCCGGGAACGGATCGAATTCGTTGTCGAGTCGGTCAATTTTTTCCCAGCATCCAGAACCTTTTGGTTTTTTAGTTTGCGGAGGCAGGTCGTTATCGCCGGGAACGAATAGTCTGTGCTGGAACGGATCGACCAGGGTTTCGCGAATTTCACGAACGTATCGTTCCGGGCAGATTTGCGGAAACAGTTTTGGCTGATAAACGAAATCCCCCAGATGCAACAGCAGATCGGGATTCTGATTCTTCAACGCCTCGGCGACCGCTATGAAACCCTGATGATATGCCCGCTCGCCGACTCCGGTATCGCCCACAATGCCAACACGCAATATTTCAGTGTAAGTTTTAGTAGAAGGCTTTGCCGCAACCTGTTTGGTGAAAAATAATAAAATCACGCATAAAAATAGAATCAGTTTTTGCAAAGGAGATTTTCCCATAGGCTCGGTCAGTCAAAACTTTTTAAAAAAGGAGGTTTGTCACCCAAGATAATACCCGTGGGTGGAGATTGCAAGTTTGCTTGTCATCAGCGATATTGCTGTCCTTGGTGTCGCTCTTCGTCAAAGACCCTAACTGGGGAGCTTGTCGAAGGGTATCTCACGCCATGCTTTGACACCCCACAGTATTACTGAAAGAGGTCTTTGACGAGGTTCAGCACGACGCAGGTTTTACCTCCCCTGGTTGAGAGAGAAGTAGGATTACCCCAATAATTTTTCCGGAAGTGTTTCGATAAACGCTCTTATCTCATCACGCACACGACAGAAATGCGACAAGGCTTCTTCCTCGCTCTGCGCTTTTGCCGCAAGACCTGGCGGGTCATCGAATCCGATGTGGACGACCTGAGTTTTCCCGGGGAAAGCAGGGCAATGTTCGTCAGCGTGACCGCATACGGTGATAACGTAATCGAAAGGAACATCCATCAAAGATCCGACCTCCTTGGACAGGTGGCCAGAGATATCAACTCCTGCCTCCTTCATCACCACAACCGCACGCGTGTTGAGTCCATGCGCGATCATCCCAGCCGAATAAGGTTCGATGACATCGCCCTTGAGGTGCCGCGCCCAACCCTCGGCCATCTGGCTCCGGCAGGAGTTGCCAGTACACAGAAATAAAATTTTCAGCTTGTTTCCCATGCCGCTATCTTATACTTTTTTTCGCCGCAGAGGACGCAAAGAAAATCAAAACCCTTTGACAGGATACCTGTCCAGAGCGAAGCGTGGGGGGCAGGATAAACCCTTTTGTCCCCACGCCTGGCGGCAGTTTATTGGCTCCGCGCGCAGCGGTTGATTTTCGTTATTTATTCGCCTATGATGGATGGCATATTCAAGAACGAACAGGGGGCTTTTTGGGCATGTTTCTGACCAAACGCCAGCGGGAGATTTTTCAGTATCTGAAAGAGCATATTCAGGGTAAAGGTTATGCGCCGAGCATCGCTGAAATTGGCAAGCGATTCAAGCTGAGTTCGCCGGCGACGGTGCATAAGCACCTGACTCATCTGGAGTCCAAGAACCTCATCCGCAAACATCAAAACCTGAGCCGGGCGATTGAGATCGTTGATGAGAAGCTTGCAGATTTTTCGTCACGGGAGTACGCGGTGCTGGGTCACATCGTCGCAGGTAAACCGATTGAGGTTATGGAAAATCGCGAGATGATGTCTTTTTTGCCGGATCCGGATGATAAAGATGTTTTCGTCCTGCGGGTGAAGGGAAACTCGATGATAGAGGATCATATCAAAGACGGTGATTATGTGATCGTGGAGAAAAGGGATTCGGCAAACAACGGCGAAACGGTGGTGGCGTTATTGGACAACGACCGGGCGACTTTGAAAAGGTTTTACAGGGAAGCGGATGGCGTGCGCCTGCAACCGGCCAATCCGGAAATGGGCCCTGTTTTTGTGAAGCAGGGCGATTTTAAAATTCAGGGCGTGGTGATCGGCGTCATGCGCAAATTCCACTAACTTTGAAACCACGGGTAAACACAGATGCCCGTCCAGCCTACCCTTAACATTTTAATGAGTGGAGGGCTGGGGACACAGATAAAATCACAGAATCGATTATTCAGTGAGCAATAAAAGTAAGTAATGCCTTGGGCGCTGGGTTTTTAGAAAAGGTTTATGAAAACACGTTGGCGATAGAGTTGCGAAAAGCAGACCTTGAGGTTGAACAGCAAAAGAAAATTAATGTGAAATGTGAAGGCGATGTTGTAGGGGATTATATAGCCGACTTTGTGGTTAATAAATCTGTGTTGCTTGAAATCAAAGCAACCAAGTCGATTGATAAAGTGCATCAGGCACAGCTATTGAATTATTTAAAGGCTACAGGCTTGAGAGTGGGGTTGGTCCTTAACTTTGGAGCTTCACGATTGGGAATCAAAAGAGTGGTTTTGTAGGACTCCACCTGTGTTTATCTGTGTCCATCGGTGGTTTCAAAAGGGTGATTGAGGTGAGAAATATTTTACATGTAGACATGGATGCGTTTTTCGTGTCGGTGGAGGAGGTGCTTGATCCGTCTCTGTGTGGCAAGCCGGTGATTGTGGGCGGTGACCCGAACGGACGCGGGGTGGTGGCGGCGGCGTCTTACGCGGCACGCAAGTATGGTATTCATTCGGCGATGCCTCTGGGTCGGGCGCGACGGTTGTGTCCATCGGCCGTTTTCCTGCGCGGATCGCACAGGCGTTACGCGGAGTTCTCGCGCTGTATCTTCGATGTGTTGCGGAGTTATTCGCCTTTGGTCGAACCAATGTCGCTTGATGAAGCGTTCATTGACTTGAGCGGATGCCTGCGAATGCACGGGCCGTTGCTGGACACGGCCCAGCAGATTCGGGACAGGATTCACGAACAGGCGGGGATCAACGCTTCGATTGGAATCGCGTCTAACAAGCTGGTGGCCAAGGTGGCTTCGGCGGGAGTTAAGCCGAACGGTATGTTGTGGATCGTTCCGGGAATGGAGCGCAGGTTTCTGGCACCGCTGGGGGTGGAGCGTATTCCGGGGATCGGACCGAAAAGTGCGGCGGAACTGAAGCGTATGGGTGTGCGCACGGTCGCGCAATTGGCAGACCTTCCTATGGAGTGGCTGGAGCAGGCTTATGGCAGGTGGGGAACCGGGCTGTACTTCAAGGCGCGTGGCGTTTGCGAACGCCTGGTCATCGCGGAGGAAGAGGACAGCCGATCCATCAGCCGGGAAACCACTCTGGAAGAGGATTCCATCGACCCTCAGTTTCTGGAATCTATCCTCAGTTACCTTGTTGAGAAATCGGCGGCACAGTTGCGCGGAGAAAATCTTTATACGCGTTCGGTGACTCTCAAGTTGCGTTATTCAGACTTTAAAACTGTGACACGGTGTCATACATTGCGCGAGCCTACGGATGATGATGGAATTATTTTTCATACGATATGCGGTTTGTTCAGGAAGCTGTTTACTCGCCGAACCCGTGTGCGTTTGATCGGCGTTGCCCTGTCATCGCTGGGCCGTAGCAGGTTTCACCAGTCAGACTTATTTGCAACGGCAGAACCTGAACGGCGCGACCGTTTGTTTAGAGGGATAGACCGCATTCGCGATAAATATGGATTCCATTCCATTCTCAAAGCAGGAAGTATTTTCAATGAAGATGATGAATAATTTTCCAAGTGGCGACTTGGTTCCATTTTTTAATAATGCGGGTATCCCGTGCAAATGATAGACCGGTGCGGGGCATGATTTTTTTAAAGAGAGCTTGGTTCCATGAATCTAAATGAAGGGTATTTGCGGCAGGAGTTCCTAGTCAAGGCGAACCGGATATATTTTGATCACGCCAAGGTGTCGCCATTGCCTCGCTGTGTTCGCGATGCGGTGAATGCGTTCACCAAAGACGCTTCAGAGCATGGCACGAAAAATTACAAGGACTGGATGACAGAGGTGGAGCGGGCACGTGGACAGTTTGCCCGGCTGATCAATTCAGATGTCGAGGAAGTGGCGTTTGTAAAAAACACATCTGAGGGAATTTCTATTGTTGCTAATGGACTCGACTGGAAGGCGGGCGACAATGTGGTGGTTCCAGATATTGAGTTTCCTGCCAATGTTTATCCATGGTGGAACTTGAAACGTCACGGTGTGGAAACGCGTATGGTGAAGGCGAAAGGCGGACGCGTTCTGTTCGATGATCTGGTGGCGCAGACGAACGAACGAACACGCATCGTGTCGGTCAGTTCCGTGGAATGCAATAGCGGATTCAAAAACGATCTCCATCGCATCGGCGCGTTTTGCAAGGAACGGAATATTCTGTTTTGCGTTGACGCGATCCAGAGTCTGGGTGTTCTGCCGATGGATGTGAAACGCGACAACATCGATTTTCTCGCGGCTGATGGACATAAATGGATGTTGAGTGTTGAAGGCCTTGGTGGATTCTATATTTCAAAAGACGTGCTAGAAAAAATTTATCCAGTCACGGTCGGGTGGGACAGTGTGGTGAACGCGTGGGATTTCATGAATTACGATTTCACATTTCGGTCAGGTGCCAAACGATTTGAAGAGGGTAGCTTCAACACGATGAGTATTTACGCTCTGGGCGCGGCGTTGGACCTTTTGCTGGAAGCGGGGATAGAGCAGATCGAGTCAAACGTTTTGGCGCAGGGCGATTGTCTCGTGGAAGGACTGAGGCAAAGGGATATGAAAATACAAAACTCGATGATTCCTGAGGAGCGATCAGGCATCATTACTTTTACGTTCGCAGGCGACCTGTCGCAACTTGCCACCTACATGGCAGAGAACAACGTATCATTGACCGTTCGCGACGGAATGGTGCGGCTCTCGCCCCACTTCTATAACAGCCAGGACGAAGCCAACCGGTTCTTCGACTTGCTCGATAGCTTCCTGAAACAGGGCAACACCCGGAAGAAATGACGGTCCGTTAATCGTGTGGCTGCGGGAACTAGTGATGCCCAATGCGTATTGTGTGATAGGTGGGGTGGCTGTGTTGTGCCATGCGGAGCTTGTCGAAGCATCCCTCAAAGACTAGTTTGTGTAAGAAGAGGCATTTCGCTTTAAAGTGGAGAAAAGGGCATAAGCTTAAAAAGCTAATCTCACCAAAAAAATAAATTCAGGGTTTAGCCCGGGTTGATGGTGGTGACGAAGTTGGGGAGGTTTTCTTTGTTGCTGAGTCTGTTGGCGAGTTGGTAGGCTTTTTCTTTGTCGCTGAATTTTTCGACGTGGACTTTGAACAGGGTCGCGCCGTCTTTTGAGTATTGTGTGATGAAGGCGTTGTACCCTTTCTCGGACAATTGGTTGACTACTTTGCTGGCATTGGTTTTTGTTTTGTAGGCTCCTATCTGAATCGTGTACTGGGTGGTTTGTATTATTTTCTCCACCGGAGCAATGCTAACCGGGGCTACTGTGACTTTGTCCGGTTGAGCGAAAATGGTTTTTGTTGATTTTGCTGTTAAAGGTATTAAGTTTTCTTTTCTTGGTGTCCACCTGATGTTCGTGGGTTGCATCTCTTCGGACTCGGATGCTGGGGGTTGCGCTGTTAAGTGGGCCAGTTCTGTCTGGATATTTTCAGGTGAGTCAGAAGCGAAATTTTCTTTTGGATCATTAAGGTTTACGGGTACTTCGGTGTAGGCGGCGACATCTTCTGCCCACTCGGCTTCAAGATTGTGAATGTCTTCTATTTTTTTGAGATCGCGGGTTGCCGCTGATGCGATCAGAGGTTTTTCAAAAGTCTCGCGTTTTTCGGCATCTTCCGGTTTTTTGACAACGGCGGTCAGTTTATTCACCAGCTTGGAAGTCATTCGATGCAGGTTGAGTTTGTTGGTTACAAATTGAATGGGTCCGAGGATGATCGATGAAATCCCTGTCGGAATTTTGCCGATGCCCTGGAAGTCTGATTCTGTTTGTTCCGCCCGCCACAGGATTTCTCCAGTTCGTGTGTCGACCATTTGTATCGAGACTCCAATTTCGATTGAGGAATGGATGACGAGGTAAGAGCGTTCGACTTTATTAATACGGCTGATCAATACGGCATCGGCGCCGAGAATCTCTGCGAACCTCATCGGATTGATATTAAGAAATTGAGCTGGATCGGTCAGGTTATTTTGTTTAAGCAGACCGTCTACCACATAACGTTCGAGCAGATTGAATTTTGATTCTTTGAGATTGGCGTAAAGTCCCTGACGGAACATGGCGGCGGCCTCTTTCTGACCCGCTTCCATGACTTCGACCGGAAGGATAGCTACTGTTTGTTGCTTGGACAACTGGTTCAGGTTTCCCGCTACCTTTGATTGCAGATTGGTAGAGCAGGCAGTGAACATCAGGGCCAACAGGAGAACCGGTGTGACCCTGACCAGTTGTTTCCAGCGCAATGTGTTTCGAATGGAATTAGTTTGTGGAAATGCGTTCATTTTAATTTCCTATTGGGTAACCGGGCTTCTTCGATGACAGCCATGGCCCCTTTATAAAATTTCTTTGCAGTCAATCCTTGTTTGTTGGTCAAGCACCCTATGATAAGCGCGTTATCTATAGCGTCCCCTTCTTTAACCCGGTAACTTCCTGTGTAGAGTCCCTCGGAAATTTCTTTCATTCTTATGTGGCTTTTAAAGCTCCCGATATCAAAATGGGCCGTCAGACCAGACTCCCCTTGCATACTCACATAGATGAGGTCATCGAGTTGCAGTTTGCTACTCCCTTGAATATTCGCTTCTATAGATTTAATGAGGGGCAGTTGAACTTCGCTCTCTCGCGCGCTTGAAGGGTCGGGAACTTTCTTGAGTACTTTCAGGGCGAAGGATTCAGCCGCTCTATAGTAGGCCTCTTTAACCTCAAAATTATCCATCTGGTCTTTAATGATATCTACCACCGCAGGCATGGCTATGCTTGAATGGTTGAGTTCGTTATGCTCCGTTTCCCACATTACTTCGTCAGTTTTCAGATCGACCATTGTTAACTTTGCCTTGATGCTGGTTTCGGCGTAAATCGCGGCGGTGAAGTTGGTGGCGTTAATGACATGTCCACGAATGACCGCATCGGTTCCCAGAATTTCTCTCAATTGACTGCTGGAGAGTTCGTTGAGATTGACTCCGGCTTTTATGATCGGCGCCATTTTTCGGTCGATGATATCGAGTGGCAGGTCGGTGTATCCCAGGTAACTGAAGAAGCTGAAAAATACTTTGCGCAGAATTCGATGGGGCCGTTTGCCTTCAGGAATTTCAGAATCATAAGAGAAAGGCAAAATGGCAACGGACTTTGGATAGTCCGTTTCTGCTTCAACATATTGATACACCTGTACATTGGCCGTACCACAGCCAGTTCCAATCAAGGCGACCAAAACCAGCGCTATGATCCATTTGAGTTCTTTGGGAAAACAACGTTGCATTCCTATAACCTGTTGATGTTTAATCAGTTATTCTCTTATTGAGTGACGATCCACTATAAGGTGCAGAGGTTCCTGTGTCAAATTATTTAATGGAATTTGTTTAAATTTTAATACAATTCAAGTTGCTTGCTTTGATCGGGCTTTGTTTGTAAGTTATGGAAAATAAATGACTTTATGGCTAAGTTTCGGTTGAAAGCCGTGTTGACTCATAACGGGTTTCGTGATAGTTTCCCATCGTCTGTAAATTGACCAGATGCCTGCATCTCATTTTACTTGTCTCCATAATGTATCGACAGTTCGGAAGCAAAGAGTAAGGGGAACTTGTTTTCCCGGAAGGTAGCGTTTTTCTCCGAGTCGGATTTTTCGACAGCGTGTCCCCCATCCTCAACAGTTAAATTTTTTATCGCTGATTCAGCGTCTGCTTGTCTCCATTTTTCTATATGAAATTATTCCTGTTAAATCTTTACGATAAATCGGTTCTGGCCTATCCCAGGTTATGGCTGACGTTGATTCTTCTGCTCGTTGGAGTTTCAGGACTGCATGTACAGAATTTTAGACTGGATGCATCTTCCGATTCACTGGTTTTGGAAAATGACAAGGACTTGCGCTACCACCGGGCAACCAGCAAGGCCTATGGCACGGAAGATTTTCTGATTATTACCTACACCCCTTTCGAGGAACTTTTGTCAGAGGATTCCCTGGAAGGTCTGAGAGGGTTGAAGGCTGATATTTCCAAGCTGGAAAGAATTAAATCGGTGGTGAGTATCCTGGATGTTCCATTGTTGAACAGTCCCAGAATTAAAATATCAGACCTGGAAAGCAACAAGAGAACCCTGACAACACAGGGGTTGGATAAGAGTCTGGCTAAAAAAGAATTTACTGAAAGTCCTATTTATAGAAAATTGTTGGCCAGTCCCGATGGCAAAACCACCTCCCTGCTTGCCATGTACAAGTGGGATGAAAAATATTACTCCCTCATTGAGAAAAGAAACAACCTGCGGGAAAAAAAGCGGAGCCTGGGTTCACTGACTGCTGAAGAAGAAAAAAAACTGGGTGAAGTTTCTTTTGAGTTCAAGCAATACCTCGCTCATGTACAGGATATTCAGAGCAAAGAGATAGAAGAAGTCCGTTCCATTCTGGATAAGTATCGTGACAAGGCGAAAATTTTTCTGGGCGGATTGCCCATGATCACATCTGATATGGTCGATTTGATAGAAACCGATCTTTATGTGTTCGGCGTTGGCGTTTTTTGCCTCATGGTTGTTTCGATGTGGTTTTTTTTCAAAAAGGTTCGATGGGTGACTCTTCCTTTGCTTTGCTGTTTGTTTTCCGCCTGGATCATGGTGGGTTTCCTGGGGTGGATGGATTGGAGGGTTACGGTTATATCCTCTAATTTTATATCCATACTAACCATTGTCACCATCGCGTTGACGATTCACCTGATCGTCAGATACGGCGAATTATATGCTGAAAATCCTAACATGGATCAAGCTACTTTGGTGTCCAAGACCATTGGCCTTATGTTTCAGCCTTGTTTTTATACCGCGATTACAACTATCGTGGCATTCATTTCCCTGGTGGTTAGCGGAATTCGCCCAGTGATCGACTTTGGATGGATCATGACCATTGGCATCTCCCTTGCGTTTGTCCTTTCGTTCCTCATTTTTCCGTCATTCCTTAAATTGATGAGTCCAAAGGGATCGGTATCCAATCAAGATACTA
>FUWD012818168.1_pt1 | contig 11520 bp, 8 predicted proteins | sample 1063281 | NCBI WGS metagenome assembly FUWD01 (sample SAMEA79048168, study PRJEB19326) | metagenome | biome: marine
GCCAAAACATTAGGACCCAGATCCATGCGAAAATAGCTTGCGCTTTAAATAAATGTGTTAAAGTCATTTTATTCTCCAGTAGTTTAAAAAAATATACCTTAAGCTCACCCCTAAATATTATTATAAAGAATGGCTTAATGACATTATATACAATATAGATTTTTCGATTTATAAGTATTTATAAGTAGCACTAGACCTCAAAACATATTTGTAGTTGACTTAGTTTATGTGAGAAAATTATATTCAAATTTTGGTTTAAAGTTATATATATAATTCATTAATAATTGTGTTATTCTTAATAATTCATTGTGTTGTGTATTTGTGTTCCCATACGTGGAAGGTGTATTTGTAATTGGAGGAGAAAATGTTAGACAAAAGAAAATTCTATATTAATGGTAAATGGGTTGATGCCTCAACAAAAAATGATTTTGATGTGATTAACCCTTCAGACGAGACAGTCTATGCAGTAATATCTCTTGGCTCTCAAGCTGATACTGACTTTGCGGTTAAAGCAGCAAAAGAATCCCTTCCCTCTTGGTCTACCTCAACCAAATCAGAAAGAATTGCTCTTTTGGAGAGGCTTTATGATATCTATGAAAGAAGGATGGACGATATGGCAGAAGCAATCTCAATGGAGATGGGGGCTCCAATTGATTTAGCTAAGTCATCACAAGCAACCTCCGGAACTAAAGCCATTAAAGAATTTATTAAGCAACTTAAAAGGTTCGAATTTGAAGAGCAACTTGAAGATTCAGATAGCAGGCTAATTTATGAACCAAAAGGTGTTTGCGCACTTATTACGCCTTGGAACTGGCCGATTAGTCAGGTAGCACTGAAAGTTATACCTGCAATAGCTGCAGGCTGCACTATGGTCTTAAAGCCATCAGAGATAGCCCCATTAGATTCAATGATTTTTGCTGAAATGCTTGATGAGGCTGGTTGCCCAGCTGGGGTATTTAATTTGGTTAATGGTGACGGTTTGGGGGTAGGCAGTCAACTGACTTCTCATCCAGATATAGACATGATATCTTTCACAGGATCTACCAGAGCTGGCTCTTTAATATCTCACAATGCCGCAGATGACTTTAAGAGGGTTGGGCTAGAGCTCGGCGGTAAGGGAGCTAATATCGTTTTTGCAGACGCAGATAAAGATGCAGTTATTAGAGGTGTTAAGCATTGCTTTAATAATACTGGTCAATCATGTAATGCTCCAACAAGAATGCTTGTAGAGCGTTCATACTATGATAAGGCGGTGGAAATAGCCAAACAGACTGCAGCCACTACAAAAGTAGATATCGCCTCAAAGCAAGGTAAGCACATTGGCCCTGTTGTTTCACAACTACAGTTTGATAAGATTCAAGCACTAATTCAGTCGGGCATTGATGAGAATGCAACACTGGTTGTTGGGGGTACCGGAAAGCCTGATGGTTTAGGTACTGGATATTTCGTTAAGCCAACTGTATTTTCTGACGTTAATAACCAAATGACAATAGCTCAAACCGAAATCTTTGGCCCAGTATTGTCGATGATTCCATTTGACAATGAAGAGGAAGCTATCAAGATTGCCAACGACATTCCGTACGGATTAACTAACTATATTCAGACACAGGATCAGGAAAAAGCCAAACGCATTTCTCGAAAGTTGCTTTCAGGGGTTGTCGAGGTAAACGGTAAAAGCTCAGCTAGTGGCGCACCGTTTGGAGGATACAAGCATTCTGGAATTGGACGTGAGAATGGCGAATTGGGGCTAAAAGAGTTTATCGAAGTCAAAGTAGTGACGGGATGGAGCTAACCCAATAGCAAAATTGTTCTAAAAAACCTAAAAAGGACTACCGACCCAAGTTTGTTTGCCTAGGTTTATACAAATGAGCGCTATTATCTATCTCAAATTAGTGCAATAAATCTTCCTTTGTTAATACTTTTAGTGTTATTAACTTAATGAATAATTACTACAAATAATTTCGTATTATGTACAAATCATGTCGTAATGAGTATATCTACAACTATTATCATAAGTAACATAGGTATATATATTGGTTAGATATATTATTTATCAGTAATTATATTAGTACAGTTATGGATAACGACATATACCTTAGTAGAAATTATAAAAGTTTTTCACCAAAAGATAATCTGAATGAGCCCTTGTCCCTTTATCAGACGATAGTTCCTTCGGAATGGGTAGACTATAACGGTCATATGAGCGAATCTTTCTATCTGTTTGCGTTTGGAGATGCATCTGACGCACTTTTTAGATATGTAGGAATCAATGAAGAGTATCGATCGTTAGGGAAGTCTTTCTACACGGTTGAGACTCACATTAACTATTACTTAGAGGTCTTACAAAATGAGTCTTTAAGTTTCACCACTCAAATAATAGGCCTTGATGAGAAGAGATTACATATTTTTCATAAAATGTTTCGTTCAACTAGCGGAGATTTAATAGCGACAACAGAACAGATGTTGCTGCATGTAGATATGCAGCAATCAAAAGCATGTGAAATAGATAGCTCTGTATTGCAAATACTCAAAAAAATATGGCACTTTCATCAGAGCTTGCCTGCTCCAAAAGAGAAGGGCCGGGTTATGCATATCCCAATAAAAAAATAGGATAAGGCCGTGGATTTTGAAATTTCTAGCGAGCAAAAAATGATTACTGAAACAGTAAAAAGTTTTGTTGAGCAAGAGCTGTATCCTTATGAGGAGGAAGTAGAAAGAGATAACCATATCAGTCCTATCCTGGTTGAGCAAATTAAAAAGAGATCCATAAATCTTGGCCTATATGCAGCCAACATGCCAGAAGAGTTTGGTGGCGGCGGATTAGATTCATTATCAATTTGCCTTATGGAAAAAGAGTTAGGAAGGGCAAATTTTGGACTACAGTATCTAGTAGCTCGTCCAAGCAATATCTTGTTGGCATGCAAAGATGAACAAGTAGAAAAATATTTGTTGCCAACAATAAAGGGAGAAAAAATAGATTGCTTAGCAATGACAGAGCCAAATGCAGGCTCTGATATTCGCTCTATGCAGTGTCGAGCAGAGCTTGACGGTGATCATTTTATAATCAACGGTTCTAAGCATTTTATAAGCCATGCAGATATTGCCGACTATGTGATTTTATTTGCTGCATCTGGAGTTGAAGATACCCAGAAAGGACCAAAGAAAAAAATTACCAGTTTTTTGATAGACAAGGGGACACCAGGTTTTTCTGTTGAGCCTGGCTATAACAGTGTATCCCATCGTGGATACCATAACTGCATACTTAATTTTGATAACTGTCGTGTTCATGAGTCCCAAGTATTGGGCGATGTGGATGGGGGTTTTGATGTCGTTAATGAGTGGCTAGGAGCGACACGATTATCGGTTGCAGCTATGTGTTTGGGTAGAGCAGAAAGGGCCTTAGAGATTGCCACTGAGTGGGCAGCTACCCGCACTCAATTCGGGCAAACTATTGGAAAATTCCAAGGCGTTTCTTTCAAGCTAGCAGACATGTCAATGGAGCTCCAGGCTGCTGAACTGCTTACCCTTAGGGCTGCATGGAAAGACTCAAAAGGTGTGATGACTAATAGTGATGCAGCAATGGCAAAGCTAAAGGCATCAGAAATGCTGGCTATGGTTTCTGATGAAGCGATACAAATATTAGGCGGTATGGGTTTAATGGATGAGTTGCCTTTAGAGCGTATATGGCGTGACCATCGCGTAGAGCGAATTTGGGACGGTACAAGCGAAATACAGAGGCATATTATTTCTAGGTCATTATTAAGGCCACACGAATAAATTATTTTCTTATGGGTGATTCCAATTTAAGTCGACTTATATCACCTAAATCTGTAGTAGTAATTGGGAACAAGGGCGCAGATTTTGCAATAAAAGAAAGCCATCGGATGGGCTTTAACGGGTTAATCTGGTCTGTACACCCCTACAAAGAAAGTATTGAGGGTGTTAAATGTTACAAAACCATTAAAGAGCTGCCTTACCCTCCAGATGCTGCATTTATTGCGGTCAATGCAGAGTCCTCAATCATTGCTGTTAGGGAGCTTAATGAAATTGGTTGTGGAGGCTCAGTTGTATATGCCTCTGGCTTTGAAGAGTTGGGAATAGAAGGTATTGCCAGAAACGAAAGATTAACTGAGGCAGCCGGAAGTATGCCTATCATTGGGCCTAACTGTTATGGATTTATCAATAGTTTGGATAGGGTTGCTTTGTGGCCCGATGTCCATGGTTGCGAAGTTGTTGATAGGGGTGTAGCCATTATTACTCAAAGTGGTAATATAGGCTTAAACATGACTATGCAGTCCGTCGGACTGCCAATCGCCTTTATGTTTACTGTAGGTAATCAAGCCAACACATGTGTATCAGATATTATTAACGCAATATTGGAAGATGATAGGGTGTGCGCTATAGGTCTTCATATTGAAGGAATTGATGATATCGAAGATTTTGATGTCGCTGCTAGAAAATCAATACAAAGAAAAATACCCATTGTCGCGATCAAGAGTGGACGAACTGATACATCCTCTCAAATAGCTCTTAGCCATACAAGCTCCTTAACGGGTTCAGATCAATTGTTTGATGTGTATTTTAAACGCCTAGGTATAGCAAGAGTTGATACTGTGCCTGAATTATTAGAAACTTTAAAGTTACTCAGTGTCCTTGGTCCAATCCAAAATAATAGGGTTGCATCAATGAGCTGTTCTGGTGGAGAGGCCGGGATGATGGCTGACTTGATTGAAGGGATGGATGTGTATTTTCCTGCCCTAGATGATGATCATAAATGTCGCATCAAGTCTACCTTGAATGAGTTTGTTGAGGTTAATAATCCTCTTGATTATCATACATTTGTCTGGGGAGACCGCGACAGGACAGCTGCATGCTTTAAAGAAATGATGAGTGGAGGTTTTGGCGCAACAATACTTCTTCTTGACTGGCCAAAAGGCAATAAATCTGACCAGCAGGACTGGGATATTACCTTTGATGCCTTGTCTGACGCCGTATTAGTAACAGGCGGAAAAGCAATTGTCTTGGCATCTATAGCGGACTGTATGCCTAAACGCATTATTAAGAAATGTATAAGACATGGTATAGCGCCTATGATTGGTTTGGATGCCTGTTTAAGATCTTTGCAACATGCTTATAGGTATACAGAGTTGCTAAAAAATGACTCTGTAAAGGGGATAGGCGCTATAAACAGAATTGATTGCATCAATAAAAATCAAAATATAATCAATGAGTTTGACGGTAAAAAATTACTATTCGAATATGGCTTAAATATTCCTAATGGAGAAATAGTAACTAGCACTGAACAGGCTTTGGAGGTTGCTGAAAAGATTAACTACCCTGTTGTCGTAAAAGTTTCTGATGAAGAATTAACCCACAAGAGCGATATTGGTGGGGTTAAATTAAATATTAATAATTCAGAGATGCTTACATTGGCTGCTAACGAATTACTAAAGACTGGACCAAACTTGCTAGTTGAAAGTATGGTTGAAGGGGTAATAGCCGAGTTAATTATAGGTATAGATTTTGACCCTTTATTTGGTAACTTTTTGGTTATCGGGAGTGGTGGTATTTTCGTTGAGTTAATGAATGATAGTGCCTTATTGTTATTTCCAATCGATAGGAATGATGTGTATAGTGCTATCTCTGAACTGAAGGTATATCCATTACTGAATGGCTATCGTGGCAGACCAAGTGGAGACATAGAGGCGGTCATAGATGCTGTTATGGCTGTAGTTGATTTTGTTAAAGATAAAGAGGTTGTTGAGTTAGATATAAACCCGTTATTAGTTTTACCTAAAGGAAAAGGCGTAATTGCTGCCGATGTTTTGGTTAAACTTAATATATGAATTGTTCCATGTAAATAAATAAAGGAGTACGAATGAAAGAGCCTGTTACTTGTGAGATCATTGACAATATTTTGGTGGTTACACTTGATCGACCTAAAGCCAACGCAATTGATGTACCAACTAGTCAGGCACTTGGCGATGCATTTATTTCATTCAGAGATAATCAGGAACTCAGGGTGGCAATAATTATTGGCGCTGGAGAGCGTTTTTTTAGTGGCGGATGGGATTTAAAGGCTGCAGCAGATGGAGAAGCCGTAGACTCAGATTTTGGCCCTGGAGGTTTTGCTGGTCTTACTGAGCTTTGGGATTTAAATAAACCTGTAATCGCAGCTGTTAACGGTTTAGCTGTTGGTGGCGGTTTTGAGCTAGCCCTTGCTGCAGACTTAATTATTGCCGTTGAAGATGCAGAATTCTTTGTGCCAGAGGCTACGCTAGGCATTATTCCTGATAGTGGAGGGGTTTTAAGGTTGCCTCGCCGTTTACCCAAATCTATAGCAATGGAGCTACTAATGACTGGTCGCAGGATGGGGGTTAGCGAGGCAAAAAAATACGGACTAGTTAACAAAAGTTGTTCAGTTGAAACACTCAGAGACGATGCAATTGAATGGGCACGAGAGATAGCTAAATCGGCCCCACTGTCATTGGCAGCGATCAAGTCAGTTGTTAGAGAAACTGAGGCGATGGATTTAGAGACTGCAAATGCCTTTATGCGTTCTGGTGGAATAGATGATTATAATAAAATGCTGAAATCTGAAGATGCCAAAGAAGGGACCAATGCCTTCTCTGAAAAAAGAAATCCGGAATGGAAGGGCATATAATAATTTAATACAAAAAGAATAACCTGTAAAATTTTTTAATAAAAACAATAAATAGATAGCTTGCGATTATGCGACTTAATGACTGCCACAATGTAGAAGACTTTCGTAAATTGGCAAAAGACCGTATACCTTCATCTTTGTTTCATTATATTGATGGTGGTGCTGACGATGAGAGCTCGCTTAGACGCAATACAAGCGCATTTGAAGAGTTTGATTTAATACCTAACGGTTTAGCTGACGTTGACAATATAGATTTATCGACAACTATATTAGGGCAAAAAGTTAGTTCACCATTGTTTCTTGCGCCCACAGGTATGAGTCGATTATTTAATCACGATGGCGAACGCGCAGCTGCACTTGCAGCTGAAAATTATAATCAATACTACAGCTTATCTACTTTGTCATCTGTCAGTATTGAAGAGATTGGAGCACTAACTAGTAGCCCAAAAATGTTCCAAATCTATATCCATAAAGATAGAGAACTTACATACGAATTAATAGAGCGCTGCAAAAAAGCAAATTTTAACTCTTTATGTCTAACTATCGACACTATAGTGGCCGGAAATAGAGAGCGAGATTTAAAAACAGGCATGACTATGCCTCCAAAATTCACAATATCTAGCTTATTGGGTTTCGCTATGCGTCCAAGGTGGGTCTATAATTATTTTACTCATGAAGCATTTGAACTTGCTAACCTAGCTGGCAAGACCAAAAAGGGCGGCAAAGAGTCTATACCAGTTATAGATTATGTTAACTCACAGTTTGACACTAATCTGTGCTGGGATGACGCACAAAAGGCAATAGAATCATGGGGAGGACCTTTCGCTATAAAGGGAGTGATGTCAGTTGATGATGCTAAAAGGTCGGTTGATGTTGGTGCAAGCGCTATTATGGTCAGCAATCACGGTGGTAGGCAGTTAGATTCTAGCCCAGCACCCTTTGACTTATTAAGCGACATAGCCGATGCCGTAGGTGACAAGATAGAGATTATATGCGATGGAGGTATTAGGAGAGGAACACATATACTTAAAGCTTTAGCGCTTGGTGCCGATGCATGCTCTATAGGTAGACCTTACTTGTATGGGCTGGCGGCAGGTGGTCAGAAAGGAGTCGAGTCTGTGTTAGCTAAATTCCAAGCAGAGCTAACACGTAACATGATGCTAATGGGTATAAACAATTTATCACAACTAGACCTAACTAGAGTTCGCAAAAGGTGACTCATTATTTACCAGTATAGCTTGGCTAATTATCTAATTGATTAAGTATGACAGAGCGATGCATTTGGTAGCGAGGAAGAACGTTATCAATAAATTTGCCAGCACTTGAAAGTCTATCACCTAAAAATTCTTGAGAATATTTACTTTTAATACTGTCTTTAGAGGCATAAGTAGCACTTTCGATGAGCCTCCAGTTTGCGGCAATAATGCTAGTCATCATTAAAAAATCAAAAGCGATACCTGCCAATAGTGATTTATTTTTTCTATTATTCAGCATACTGCCAGATATAATCATCAATTCATCTACGGCCTGGATAAAGCTTTGTGTCTGTTTAGCGCTAAGAAAAGTTGTCGTCGCTTCTTCGTCAATCATTAACATCTCTTTAGTTAGCTCTTTGATGGCTAAACCGTCATCACCTAATAACTTCCTAAAAACTAAATCCATTGACTGGATGCCGTTTGTACCTTCGTAAATAGGCAAAATTCTGGCATCACGAAATAATTGACCCGCACCTGTCTCCTCAATAAATCCTGCGCCTCCATGGCACTGAATACAAAGACTAACGACCTCTTGTGCTACCTCTGTACACCAAGCCTTAACTAGTGGTGTCAATAAAGCAACTCTACGTTTATGTATTTCGTTATTTTCGTTTGATAGTTGTTTTTCTTTAGGGTCTAATTCCGCGCAAGCGTAATAGGTTAAAGATCTCGCACCGTCGGTCAATACTTGCATTAGTCTAATCATGCGTTTAACGTCTGGGTGTCTGATAATTGGTCCCGTTTCATTGTAGCCAGGCGCAATACCTTGTACCCTATCATTACAGTATGATAGGGCTTTTTGGTAAGAATAGTCAGCTATAGAAACACCCTGCAGTCCAACCGCAAGTCGGGCATTATTCATCATTTCAAACATGCACTCTAGACCCTTATTTTCTTTTCCGATTAGATAACCTATAGCGCCAGATTTTTCTCCGTAACTAATAACGCAAGTCGGAGATCCATGTATTCCTATTTTCTTTTCAACTGAAATAGCTCTGCAGTCATTCTTTTCAGTCAGATTTCCGTCGCTATCTATCAAAATTTTTGGCACCAAAAAAAGGGAGATACCTTTAACACCTTCTGGAGCATTGGGCAGTCTAGCTAGAACAAGGTGAACAATATTTTCGGTCATATCGTGTTCACCCCATGTAACAAATATTTTTTGACCTTTGATAAGGTAGTGGTCGTTTTTGGGTAAAGCTTTAGTTTTAAGTGCGCCCAAGTCAGAACCGGCATCTGGCTCTGTAAGGTTCATTGTTCCGGCCCATTTACCACTAATTAGGTTTGGTAGATAGGCACTTTTTAGCTCCTCATTTGCTCCATATTCTATAGCCTCAATGGCCCCCTGTGTGAGTAGTGGACATAGACCCCATGACATATTTGCAGCATGCCACATTTCTTGAGTACTTATTGCAACAACGAAAGGTAATTCCTGACCGCCATACTTAGAGTCGAACTGTAATGAACCCCAATAACCATCGATATATTTTTGGTATGCTTCCTTAAAACCCAAGGGCGCTTTAACATTTCCATCCTGGTTAATGGAAGTACCATGCTCATCACCATTATTATTAATAGGCTCCAACTCTTCTCTTGCGAGTTTGTTTGCAGCCTCTAAAAGTGTAGGCACTATTTCAGATATTTCATTATCTTTCAATAGAACTTCATTTAATAGAAATTGCATTTCATTGATTGGTGCTGTATACATATACTTAATTTATTTATTTAATTTTTTTTTGCGTAGAGCGTGCTTCTGAATCTTGCCAGTAGCTGTCTTAGGTAGCGGACCGAACACTACCTTTTTTGGTCTTTTGAATTTGGCCATGTTATCTTTACAAAATTCAATCAAAGCACCTTCTGTAATCGATGACCCAGCTTTAAGTTCGACAAATGCGCACGGAACTTCTCCCCAAAGTTCGTCAGGCATTGCAACTACTGCAGCCTCACCAACATCAGGGTGCTCATACAAAACACTCTCAATTTCTACCGATGAAATGTTTTCTCCACCAGAAATAATAATGTCTTTTAATCGGTCTTTAATTTGTATATATCCATCAGCATGGACAACCGCTAAATCGCCACTATGGAACCAACCACCAGAAAAAGCCTCAGAAGTTGCTTTAGGATTATTTAGGTAACCCATCATGCAAGTATTGCCACGAATAACTATCTCACCTATAGTTTTTCCATCAAAAGGAACCAGAGAGCCACTATCTTGATCAATAACACCCACATCTTCAGTTATTGGGAACCTTACTCCTTGCCTAGACCTTAGTTGTGCCTGTTTATCACTCGACATATGTTGCCATTCTTGTTGCGGAGCTGCTTGAAGTATGTGCCCGTAAGTTTCGGTTAGACCATAAACATGCATAATATCAAAGCCCATTGACATCATATTTTCTAATACCTTAGCTGGTGGCGGGGCTCCAGCTGTCATAACATTAACAGTTCGACTGAAAGACTTCTTAATATCGTCAGGAGCATTAGACAACATATTGAGCATTATAGGGGCTCCGCCGAAATGAGTTACTTCGTGTTGTTCTATTAAGTTGAACACTTTTTCAGGTAAAAATGCCCTCAAACAGACAACAGTTCCAGCCACTGCCGCCATGGTCCAGGCGTGACCCCATCCATTACAATGAAACATTGGTACCGTGTATAAATACTTTGGATGGTTCGGTAATTGCCAACCAATAACTGTACCCATGCTCATCAAATATGAGCCACGATGGTGATAGACTACACCTTTGGGTTTTCCTGTTGTGCCAGAAGTATAGTTGAGTGATATTGGGCTCCATTCGTCCTCAGGGCTTGACCACTCAAAGCCAGGTTTGCCTTTTGATAGCAAACCCTCATAGTCAATCGTGTTTAAATTAGTTTGTGCTTTGCTTTTATAGTTTGGGTCATTTATAAGCACTACTTGTGGTTTATTTGTAGAACTATTTAAAGCATCCTGCGCTACCCCAGCTAGTTCAGCATCAACAATGAATACTTTGGCGTTGCCATCATCCAAAATATATGCAACAGTTTCAGCGTCGAGTCTAGTGTTAATAGTATTCAATATCGCACCTGCCATTGGAATAGAGAAATGTGATTCATACATCTCTGGGGTGTTAAACGCCATTATGGCAACAGTATCACCACTATCAATGCCTAAACTTTTAAGCCCTTCCGCCATCATTACACAGCGATCTCTTAGCTCTGACCATGTAAGCACTTTATCTTCATATATTAGTGCATCTCTTTGACCATATATATCTGCAGACCTATGAAGAAAAGATATCGGGGTGAGTGGAACAAAATTTGCGTTATTCTTTTCCATAAATTTAGTTCCTTGTGGTTTGCCCTAGGTCGAGCATACTAACAATGCGGGCTTGAGTCTGTGGAGACTTAGCAAGACGCAAAAAAGACTCTCTCTCTGCATCAAAAAGTTCCTGCTCAGTTATTAAGGTACCTTCTGCACACTCTCCACCAGTTACTATTCTAGCAATTTCTGTGCCAACTGTCTTGTCGTGTTTTGTTAAAAAACCCTTGCTTAAGTTTTTTTCTAGCCAAAACTTCATTTCCTCAAAATGGTCTTTTCCGGTTAACTTTAAAGTG
>FUWD013028468.1_pt1 | contig 11512 bp, 11 predicted proteins | sample 1063281 | NCBI WGS metagenome assembly FUWD01 (sample SAMEA79048168, study PRJEB19326) | metagenome | biome: marine
ATAACGATGTTATATTAGGGATGGGATTGAATTCAGGGGGGCATCTTACACATGGTTATCCAAAAATAACTTTTTCAGGAAAATACTTCAGAAGTTATTCATACTCAGTTGATCATAATGGTTTTATAGATTACGACGATTTATACAAATTAGCATTAGAGCATAAACCAAAACTCATAATCTCAGGTGCTAGTTCATATCCAAGATCAATTGACTTTACAAAAATAGGACAAATCGCTAGATGAGATAAACGCCTATCATATGGCTGATATTTCTCATATTGCTGGGCTGATAGTTGGGGGCGCACATTCGTCTCCTGTGAAGTATGCACATATAGTAACTACAACTACACATAAAACGCTACGCGGCCCGCGGGGAGCAATGATTTTAGTTACAGAGAAAGGGCTTCAGAAGAATCCAGATTTGGCAAAAAATATTAACAAGGGTGTGTTTCCCGGCATGCAAGGAGGACCTCATGAGAACACAATTGCCGGAATTGCTGTGTGTTTGAAAGAAGCTACGACTCGGGAATTTAGAGAATATGCTTCGCAAATAGTAAAGAACGCGCAATATTTGGCGGTCAGTTTAAAAGAAAAAGGCTTTAATCTAGTATCAGGAGGTACTGATAATCATTTGCTTTTGCTAAATTTTAGCGACACAGGTATCGATGCTTGGCTTTTAGCCTGGGCTTTAGAGTTTGGTGGGATAATCGTGAATCGTAACACCATACCGAACGAACCGGGCTCCTCATTCCATCCTTCGGGAATAAGGTTAGGAACGCCAGCAGTAACATCATTGGGATTAAAAGAAAATGATATGGAAAGAATTGGCTGCTGGATAGCTGAAATAGCCGAGATAACAAGGAAATATCAAGAAAACGCCGGATCACTGGATAGAAAGATACGCCTACAATTAAAAGGGCTTCTAAGTAAAGATAGTCGGATAATCGAGATTGCTAAAGAAATAAAGGATTTTGTCAACCTATTTTTCTATTAAAAGAGAAATTGCGGATCCCGCCGCCGCAACAAGAAACACCCATCTCCATGTACCCGTCAGTAAAATACAAACGCACACCAAACCTAATATCACAGCCTTAGAGGCATGTAAAATCAGCTCTCGGTAAACCAAGAAGTCTGAAATACTTCCAGATTTTGATGCCTTCTCATAAACTTTTGTCATAAAAGGAGTGTTATAAGCCGGAGAATTTATCGTTGTTCCTATATTATTCAGATACAGGTGTGAGGGCTTGACAATAAACGAGCGTGTTACACCCAGGACAGAATTTATTAAAACTCCTACCGAGTGTATTTTCATACTTCCCTTTAAGTCCAAATTTCTACCAACAACCAGTAAAAGTGATGTTGCAAAAATTCCGGACAATGTATTTAGCGTTCCTATTTCCACAAAACTCTTCAAGCCAAAGTAAAGTACCAAGGACCAAAAGATACCCGAAATAACGTCTGAACCAACTTTTCCGAAAAAAGCCACGTTTGTTGTTAGGTACTGTTTGTTAAATAGGAAATTTTTAAATACATCCTTTATTTTATGCTCCCTATGAGAGCTTTCTGTTACATACAATAAGATTGGTAACGAAGACGCAAGTAAAATGATGATGGCCAATCCATACAAGAACGAAAAACCGAGTTGGGTAATGATTAAACCTCCCAGCAAAGGCCCCAGGGAAGCCACCAAACCGCCGTAGAAACCCCTTTTTCCTACTTCTGTACCATACTTACTATCCCCATCATCAGCTCTTTTTACAAAAAATATATGGTAAGGAATCCAATAGAGAGTTGCTTCTACGCCGCCTACCATAGCGGCAACAATAATCAAATAGAAATTTCTTTCAGCCAGCATTAGCAAAAACAAGTGGACTATCAATAGGACTACCCCGAAAAATAAACTTTTTTTGAGTTTTAATTTAGAGAATAGTTTTTCCTCAAAAAGGACTGTCGTTAAAACTAAAAAGACAGATATCAGAGCAGAATATAGACAAATCCAGATGATTCCATTCAACACATAATGAGAATGGAAAATTTTGTTACCGGCGGTTACGTTAAATAAATATATAGGGATGTAGATACCTATAAGCGAAAGAGCTAAATTATATAGAGAATTGCTAGCATAAAGCGCGGAGGACTCTTCAATCTTAATTTTCCGGAAATTTAAAAGGTTTTTTATTTTTTGGGCAAGAGGTATCATTTTTTGTATTTCGATGGTTTGTGAACTTAGTTACTTTTATTGTATAACTTAATTTTTTCCTTAAATACTTAGCTAGGTTTATAATACTATCTTTTTCAGTACCTCATATACGCTATTTAGTAAGTATACTGACAATTTTATTTGGTACGTAAATAAAACGTTGAATCTCCATACCTTCTAAGTATTTTTGCACTTTTTCTTTTTCCAAAACCGCTTTTTTGGCTTCGATTTCTGACGCATTTCTCTTCAGATATATCTCATCCCTAATTTTTCCATTAATCTGAATCCCGATGGAAAACCCTTCTTTTTTAGCAAGCTCTTCATTGAACTCCGGCCACTTTTGCAAATGTATGCTTGTCTCGTTATCCCATTTTGTATAGCCACCTAATTTTTGCCACAGATCTTCTGCTAGGAAAGGCATAAAAGGCGCGATAATCTTTAAGAAACCTTTCCAAATCTCAAGATCTATTTCCTCAACCTTTCTAAGTTCGCTTACAAATATCATTATTTCACTAATAGCGGTGTTCATTTTCAGGTTCTGAATCATTTCGGTTACATTTTTTGTAAAGCGGTTATACTTTTTGTTTAGCTTTTCTGAAATGCTGTCCTTAGGTTCTTTAGTTACTTTATCTTGTAGACCATAAATAGTGGTAGCCAATCTATAAGTTGCTTTAATTCCGTTGTCGTTCCAAGGGTATGTGTCTGTATAAGGTCCAATAAAGCAAATAAAAGCTCTTAGGGCATCTGCCCCATATTTTTCCACTATATTCATTGGGGACATAACGTTTCCTTTGGATTTCGACATTTTTGTACCGTCTAAACCTAGAAGTAGTCCGCCATTCATTCGCCATTTGTACGGTTCCCTCGTGGGAACTAGTTTTTGATCATAAAAGAATTTGTGCCAAAATCTGGAGTACAGGAGATGCATTGTCGTATGTTCCGCACCGCCAAAGTAATTATCGACTGGCAACCAATATTTCATTTTTTCGTAGTCTGCAAAAGCTTCACTGTTTTTAGGATCTATGTATCTTATGTAATACCAACAGGACCCTGCCCAATTTGGCATTGTGTTTGTTTCCCTCTTCGCGGAGTTTCCATTTTTATCGGTTGTTTGTACCCACTCTTTATTTCTCGATAATGGGGAAGTGCCATCTGCAGACGGCTTATACTCGGGAACTTCCGGAAGCTTTAATGGCAAGTTTTCTGAAACTCCTTTTGCGTCCGATGTTGCACAAATCGGCTCTATTTTTCCGTTCTCCGTATGAATTAATGGAATGGGTTCGCCCCAATAACGTTGCCTTGAAAAAATCCAATCTCTTAGTTTGTAAGTTGTCTCTTTCCTGCCCTTATTCTCAAACCCCAACTCCTTGATTATCTCTTCAGATGCTTCGTCGCTCCCCAAGTTATTGAATTTGCCTGAGTTAATTAGGACACCTTTTTCTTCATAAGCTTCTTTCAATGGTTTGGCAATCATCCCGTCTTTTGGTTTAATTACTTGGATAATCTCCAGGTCATATTTTTTTGCAAAATCAAAGTCTCTTTGATCGTGCGCCGGAACACCCATAACCGCCCCCGTGCCGTAGTCAGTTAAGACATAATCTGCTACAAAAACTGGGATTTCTCTTTCTATATCAGTAAACGGACTCTTAGCTACTATCCCTTCAAATTGAACACCTGTTTTTTCTTCTTGCGACTGTTTTTCCAAATCAGATTTGTTGGATGCTTTTCTTAAGTATTCTTTTATCTCCTTTTTGTTTTTTGAAACATCTGTTAACGTTTTTACCAATGGATGTTCTGGGGCCAAAACCAAGAAAGTAGCTCCAAAAAGTGTATCGGGGCGCGTTGTAAAAACTTCGACACTATGGTTTTCAATTTCAAACTCTACTGAAGCCCCTTCTTTCCTGCCTATCCAATTGATTTGAGCTTTCTTTATAGCCTCGGGAAAATCTGTTTCTTCTAAACCATCGATCAACTTGTCGGCATATTTCGTGATTTTTAGTACCCACTGTTTTAACATTCTCTTTTCTACAGGATGCTCCCCACGTTCAGAAATTTTGTTTTCTTCTTTGTCTGTCAGAACCTCCTCATCCGAGAGAACTGTTCTCAACTTTTCACACCACCAAATAGGCATTTCCCTTAACTCGGCCAATCCTTCCTCCCAAAACTTTAGAAAGAGCCACTGAGTCCATTTGTAGTAAGTAGGATCTGTTGTGTTAATCTCCCTAGTCCAATCAATCCCGTAACCCATTTTTTGAAGGAAATCTTATAGTTTTTTATAGCCTCTTTAGTCGTTTTCGCAGGATGTATTCCGGTTTCTACGGCATAGTTTTCCGTTGGAAGCCCGAAAGCGTCCCACCCCATCGGGAATAAAACATTATAACCACTCATTCTCAAAAATCTGGCATAGACATCTGGTACTGTGTAACGCAACATGTGACCTGCATGTAAAGCCTTTCCAGACGGATATGGAAATTCTGCGAGAATGTATTTCTTCGGTCTATCAGAAAAATCTATAGCTTCATAAAGATTGTTCTCATACCACTTTTTAGCCCAAGCGCCTTCTATTTCCTTAGGATAATACTTTTTCGTAGCTGTCATAGAGACATTTTAGCATAATTACTGGATGGTTCTCTGAGTGTCCTGCTCCCTAATACTTGCCTTTGGCCTCTTTTTTTAATAGAATGTCTAAGTTATGGCAACAAAAAAAGGAAATAGGGTATTAATGGGTCTTGAATGTGAGGAAACCGGAGCTCGCATGTATATAACTCAAAAAAATAGAGTAAATACTAGTGAAAAGCTAAGGCTAAAGAAATATAATCCTCTGCTAAAAAGGCATTCTTGGTTCACAGAAGTTAAAAAGCTGAAGTAATGGCCTCAAAAAATCCAACTAATAAAAAAGGAAATAAATATATTCAGATTGTCCTCGTATCTTTGCTGATATTAGCGTCCTTAATTTACTTTGGTAATTTTTGGTTAAAGGCTTTAAAAAAGGAGCAAACAACAGAAAGTGTTTTATCTGCGCAAGAAGTTTCAATTTCAGATACCGCCCAAACTCCCTCGGCTATAGTATCAAATAAAACCGATAAACCCGTGGTGGAGCTTTTTGTCATGAGTTTTTGCCCCTATGGTAATTTGGCGGAAGATACGATGTACCCGATTGTAAAGTTACTGGCAGATAAAATAGATTTACACATACGATATATAGTGAATAAAAGGGGGGAGGAAATAGCCTCATTACATGGAAAACCAGAAGTACTCCAAAACCAACGGGAACTTTGTGTAAATAATTTGTATGGTAAAGATTCCCTCTGGGAATTCGTCACAAAGGTAAATTCCGATTGTGGTACCAACACTTACGATTCCACCGGAAAACTTATAAAAGAGGCTGGTAGTTGCTGGGCTGATGTAGCCGTTGATCTTGGCATTAGCATTGATAACTTGAATAACTGTGTTTTAGCCCAAGGGGATGGCCTTCTTTCACAACAAGTTGAATTCACAAAATCAAAAAATGTAAGTGGTTCTCCAACACTTTTCGTCAACGGTTATAAAGATCAAAGCGTGATATACAAATATGGAGATTCTGAATCTTATAAAAACTTGGTTTGTTCCGCGTTTATAAATCCCCCAAATGAGTGCAGTACTGAATTGAGCGTCTCTTCTTCAAATACCGGCGGTTCGTGCAATTAGATTTTTCGGCTCCCAGATTTGGTTGGGAAAGTAGTGCAGCCGACTCATCCGATGCATCCTGTAACTAAAAGACGAACAAGCCTTAAATAGGGTGTAAAGTCTAATTTCATGGTAGAATTGTACTCGTGTCAAAACTATATGTTGTTTCTACACCTATAGGAAATCTTCAGGATATTACTCTGAGAGCCTTAGAAGTACTAAAGAACGTGGACTTAATCTTATCTGAAGATACAAGGGAAACCGCAAAGATTTTAAGCAAGTGGGACATAAAAACTACACAAATTTCCTACAGGGATCAGAACCACAAAAAAGTAATATCTCATATAAAAGATCTGTTGAAATCCGGCAAGAATTTATGCCTTGTCAGCGATAGTGGGACCCCACTAATTTCAGACCCTGGTTTTAAACTTGTTCAAGAGCTAAAGAAAAATCGCGTGCCAATAATTTCTATTCCGGGACCTTCTGCAGTTATAGCGGCTCTCTCAGTAAGTGGTTTACCTACAGATAATTTCTCATTTATAGGATTTTTACCAAAAAAGTCAAATCAAAGAAAATCGATTCTACAAGAGTTCGGGAAACTTCCTACCACTATAGTAATTTACGAGTCACCCTACAGAGTGCGAGAACTCCTCAATGAAATATATCAAGAGTTGGGCAACAGAACTGTCTGCCTGGCAAAAGACTTAACTAAAATGTATGAAGAAGTAAGAACTGCGCCACTCGAAAACTTCATTAAGAATCCTGAAGAGACGAAAGAAAAAGGAGAGTATGTGGTCCTTGTAGCAAAGGAAAATTACTCATTGGATAAAAAATAAGGTAAAATACAAAGCCAACGTTATGGAAGATCTGGAATTACGAAAAGAAGAGAAGCGCTTAAATAGCGCAGTAAAAGTTCTCAAGCGAGCAAAAGGCCAAATGGAGAAGAGTGTTGGGTCTTTGGGCAGAGAAACAGTTCACAAGTTAGAAGAACTTCGTAAGAATCGGGAAACGGATGCTTTAGATTTTTTTATGTATCTTGAGCAAATACATGAAAAACACCAGGCCTTTAACCTAAAGGATAAATTCAAGAGAATCGAAGAACTTAGTCAATCCCTAGACGCTCCTTACTTCGCCCGTATAGATCTAAAAAACAAGTCTGAGGGCACTGCCAAGAAAATTTACATAGGCAAATTTGGATATTCAGATAAAGATATGGATGAACCGTTAATTACAGACTGGAGATCAAAAATTGGCTCAGTTTACTACCACTTCAGGTACCCACAAAAGAACGTAAAATATGAAACTCCAGAAGGAACAAAGATAAGAGATCTGACTTTAAAAAGGACTTTTGATATATCGGAAGGGGCGTTAAATAAATACTACAACAACGATATACACCTTGATGAAAATGAAATAATAGCGGAAAAAATAGAGGGAAGGACTGGAGGCGTTCTCGAAGATATTGTAGAAACAATTCAGGAATCGCAATTGGACATTATTGAAGAAGATCCAAGATCGCCCTGTATAGTTCAGGGATGCGTTGGGAGTGGAAAAAGTACGGTCGCAATTCACAAACTTTCACATATATTTTTCAATTACCCCAAATTAATCAATCCCACTAAATCCATTTTGATTGCAAAAAAACAAGTTCTAGTAAGTTACTTAGCCACACTATTTCCGAAGCTCGGAATTTTCGACATAAACTACAAAACTTTGGGCGAGCTAATCTATAATTTTGTGTTCAGAGAAAACGTAAAAATCAAGACCGATTTTTCGTTGGTGGCCAAAGAAGAAATTATGTCATTGGAGGCCCTTGAAAAAGCTAGAGATAAAATAGAGAAGGTTGAGAGAGATTATGCCAAAAAACTAGACGCGGTTTTCGAGGGGACTTTAAAAGCTTACGGAGGCTATACCTATGATCCGGATGCCACTCCTTACGAAAATATAAAGTATGTAATAAAGGAGCTTACAGAAGAACTGGGAGCCCAAACGGAGTTGCTCAAAGAAAGGCCAAATTCCACAAGAACTTGGCTTTACAATCTAAATATTGACTCACTGAAAAAAATTCTAAAAAAGTTGAGGGAGCTAACTGAGGACTTGAGAGGTAAAACATTCAGAAATTTAATAAAAGAGTCCGAAATCAACCCTAAAACTAAACTAGACTATGCCTCTACGCTTTTCTATATCTACCATTACGCAAAAATAATAGGGTTTAGCAAAACACAAAGATATCAATACTGTGTTGTGGATGAAGGGCAAGATTTCAGTCCTCTAGAATACGCTGTTTTGGATCAATTCGTACTTCATAAGAGATTTTGTGTTCTAGGAGACTTAAATCAAAGTTATACAACTTCGGGATTGCAAAACTGGGAGGAACTAAAAAAAGTTCTTCAAATAACAGACGCTAAAGAGTTTAGGTTAGATACAAACTATAGGAGTACAAAGCCTATAATAGTCCTCGCAAATAAAATACTAGAGCCGTTTACCGACAACTATCTTCCCAAATCAATAAATAGAAAGGGGGAAGAACCCAAGATTTTCGAGTCGGAAAATATGAAAGAGCTAACTAACCAAATAAGGCTCGAGCTAAAACAAGATCTTAAGGATCTAAAAAAGAGTGTCGGGATAATTTGTTATGATAAAAAGTACCTAAACTTAATGACGAAGGTTTTAGAAGAACTTCCTATAGATAGAGATCGAAAAGTTATTTTGACCGGTAATAAGAGAATTGACTATAAACCGCGGAATATCTACCTAACCGAATTTGAAAACTGCAAAGGCTTGGAATTTGCTAAAGTATATATAGTGGGTAGGAATCCTTTAAAAAATGAAAATTTTGAAGAAGCGAAGAAATCTTTTATCGGTATAACACGGGCAATGGACAAATTATCTTTATATTATTTAAAGGACTAAATGAAAAAAGTTTTTAGCACTGTAAAAGGAAATATTCTGCCTATATTGTTGGGCTTTGCAACACTTTGGTTACGATTAATAGGCTTGGGTTATTCTGACTATCAGGGGGATGAGATTAAGGCTCTTTTTCTTCCAGATCCTACTCAACCCATATCGAATTTTCTACTAACACAACGAAAAGGGCCAATTCAATTTCTCGTGACATTTATCCTAAAAATTTTCGACCCAACGTACTCTAGTAGGTTTTTTATGAGGCTGCCCTTTGCCATTGCAGGAATTTTGACGGTTTACTTTTTTTATAAACTCGTAGAGATGCACTTTTCCAAAAGGGCCGCCTTTCTTGGGGCATTTTTTCTTGCAACAAATGGATTCTTCGTAGCCTTCTCGCGAATAATTCAGTACCAGGCATTTGTGATTTTCTTTATGGTGCTATCTTTGTACTTTTTTACACTGTCGTCTAAAAAAGAAGGTTGGAAAATTAAAGGACTTTATCTTGGATTTATTTCGTGGGCACTTTCATGCCTTTCACACTACGACGGAATCTTTATTGCTCCATTCGTCTTTTACACAATTTATAAGTGGGTAAAAACTTACAACATTAAAACTATTAAGGAATTCTTAAGGTTTTTTTCATTACCCGGATTAATCTCCGCCCTCCTTCTAGCCTCTTTTTATATACCGTTTGTTCTAGAAATTTCTAAATCTACTCTAAGTTATTGGCAGGGGAGGATTACGAGTACCGGGGGAAAGATCTCGAGCTCAAAATACCTTTTCACGGTTTATCAACCAATATATGTTATTCATATTTATTCGATACTAGTTGTCCTAGGAACCGCGAGTATTTTTTTAAAAGTAATTAACTATGTTAAACAAAAAAACTTTGAGGAAACGCTTTTATATATTGGCATAGGGTTTTGGTTTATTCTGCCGTTTATTTTCCTCGAGGTTTTCGTAGATATTCCCGGAACGCATGTCTACACTTATTTGATAAGCACCTTTCTAGTTTTGGGGTTGGGAATCGATTTTATTTACAAATATTTCGTTAAAGTTCTAGGTAAATTTGCCTTTGCCAAGTTCTTATTTTGGCTTGGAACAATGATTATATTTTCATTTATATTTTTGCAATCGAACCAAATTTTCGTAGAGCACCAAACGGAATATCCTTGGGAAAGTGAGAAATTCCTAGCCTGGGAGCTTACACAGCCAACACCCATCTTCCATTTAAGTATGTTCGGTTTCCCTTATTATAGACATTGGAATGAAATAGGAGATTTTATCGAATATTCTGAAAACAACGGATACTACTCAACAAACGAGAGAAAAAGCATAGCAAGATATCACATTAGCCTTGAGAAAGATACAAAAGAGGCCGGCTACTTCATCTACATAAAAAACCCTCAGAGCTTCACAAACAACATAATTTATGAAAAAGCAAATTACTGGGCAAAAAACTATCAAGAGATTTTAAGTTTCTATAAAAACGGGAAGCCGGTCGCGAAAATTTACAGCATGCCAAAGGGAAGTCTGGAGGAAATTCAAGCACAAGGGTATTAAAATGCAAGTTGCCACGATGAAAGAAATAATGTTGATAGTTAGTTTTCCGGGATCAAGTATTCCGCTCTTTTTGGTTCTTATATTGTCCGCCGGAACTTACCTTATATTCAAAGGCAGGATTAACGACGCCCTGTTCTTACTTTTAACACCGATCAGTTACTTATATTCCGTGTTGTTGAAAGCTTCGTTTAAAACGCAACGGCCGGAAAATGCGCCGAATTTAAAGTTGCGTTTTCCTGCCGACGTTTATGGGTTTCCAAGCTCTCACACAGTTATTTATACCGTACTCTTTGGATATCTTTTATATCTAACGTACAGTAATTCGCAGAACGCGAGTTTATTTATTTGGCTAATTCGGTTAGTATGTTGTATTTTTATTCTTTTGGTAGGCCCATCAAGAGTCTACTTAGGTTTTCATTCCGTGAAGGATGTAATTGGCGGGTATTTTTTTGGGACTTTGTTTTTAACGGCTTTTATATTCCTAAAAACCTATAAGAGGTAGGAAGTGCTCCCCAAAAATTAGGACTAAAATCGCAAGACACGTAAAAGACATAATTAAAACGAATCCGGCAGATAGGTCCTTAATTATTTTCGCGCCCCCATTTCTCTCCGGAATTAGATAGTCCATAAACTCCTCAACGACTGTATTTACCAGCTCAGCAAAAAGCAACAGGCCCATAGATAAAATTAAAAGTCCCCACTGCGTTGTGTCTATTTTGAAATAGAAGCCTAGAATTGTTGCTGTAATAACAATTACGATTTGAATTCTAAAATTAGGCTCATTTAAGAGCGCGTGCAACACTCCCTCAAAAGCGTATTTAAAGCTTTTAGCCCTTCTCAAGGGGTGATTGGATTTTATAATATCGTGGATCTTTAATCCAAGTAAATTAAGCCCTTCCTTAACATTCTCCTCAACCATTTCCTGGTCTACCAAGTTAACCATTATTCTATGATACAACAATCTCTCGTATAGTACACGAGTAATTTCTAAAGATCTTGGTGAGACCTTAAGTCATGAGCAAGCTTTAAATCGTAAACCAAACCATTTATCAAGTAAGTATCTCCAATTCGAGCAGTGATATCCACACCTTCCAAAAGCACCGACCAATACTCTCCTTCCTCCGGATACATGTGGTTAACGTGCTCAATCTCAGTACCATATGTGTAAGCTGTTTTT
>FUWD012856280.1_pt1 | contig 11510 bp, 16 predicted proteins | sample 1063281 | NCBI WGS metagenome assembly FUWD01 (sample SAMEA79048168, study PRJEB19326) | metagenome | biome: marine
CATTAAATATGTGGTATGAAGCAGACCTTGATAGTTTAATGACAAGAACATGTCTTAGACCAATTCCATCTGGAAAAATTAATAAGAATCACGCTTTAGTATTCGGAATTATTTTATCGATAGCTTCAATTATAGGGCTTTATTATTTTTCAAATTTTCTATCTGCCACATTGCTATTTATAACAATATCAATTTATGTTTTTGTTTATACCATTTGGTTAAAAAGAAAGACGCCTCAAAATATTGTAATTGGAGGAATCTCGGGTGCGCTACCCCCAGTTATAGGTTGGACAATTGCAACAAATTCTTTAAGTCTTGAACCAATTACATTTTTTTTAATTATATTTTATTGGACGCCATCTCATTTTTGGGCATTGAGTCTTTATAAAATCAAAGATTATGCAAAAGCAAATATTCCAATGTTGCCAATTACAAGTGGGGTAGAAGAGACAAAGAAAAAAATCTTTGTTTATTCTTTGTTTATGCTTCCAGTAGTTATAATTCCATATGCCATAGGTTTTAGTGGCGAACTATACATATTTATCTCTTTATCTCTTACCCTTTACTATAATTATATTTGTTATGATTTATATAAATTTCAAAAAAATAAATTTGAAATAAAAAAGGCAAAAAAAGTATTTTCTTATTCAATATTTTATTTATTTTTACTATTTGTTTTATTCTTGATAGATCAAATTATTAAATAAAAATTTCATTAGTCATTTAATATAATATAGTCATCATTTATAATGATTCAGAAAAAAGATTCTTCCAAAGCATTTATTGCAGGTTCTTTTTTATTATTAATTACTATCTTTTTATGTGTAGCTATAATTTATGAAAAAAATAAAAAAGAAAATAATAGAATTATAAAGATAAATTTAGATACTAAAGTAGAAGAAACTCTAAATTGGAAATTTTCAACAAAAACTAATTTTATAAATGCAAAAATAGGTCAAATTTATAAAATAGATTTTAATGTAGAAAATTATAGTTCTAAAGAAACTTCTGGAAGAGCCATCTATGAAGTGAAACCAGATTTTTTAAACAATTATTTTGTTGAAATTGATTGTTTTTGTTATAAAAAACAAACATTATTACCAAGTGAAAAGTCAACGTACTCAATCACTTTTTATATTGATCCAAAAATAATAAGTGATTTAAAAGCTAGTGATATTAAAAATATTAATATCTCTTATACTTTTTTAAATACTTAATATGGTCAAAAAACTATGAAATATGTAAGCACAAGAGATAACTCAAAAGAATATAATTTTGAGCAAGTATTTATTAAAGGTCTGGCAGATGATGGAGGTCTTTATGTTCCAATATCTTTAAAAAAATATAGTACTGATGAGTTACATAAACTCAAAAATTTAAATTATAATGAATTATCTACTGAAATAATAAATCTATTTTCATCAGATTTTATCTCTAAAGAGGAACTTTCATCTTTAATTAATAAATCATACTCAACATTTAGAGAAAAAGATGTTGTTAAACTTTCAAATGTTGGAGAAATAAAATTATTGGAATTATTTCATGGACCAACATTAGCTTTCAAAGATATAGCAATGCAATTCATTGGCAATTTGTATGAATATTATTTGAATAATAATAATAAAAAAATAAACATAGTTGTTGCAACATCTGGAGATACAGGTGCAGCAGCTATAGATGCAATTAAAGGCAAATCTAATTTAAATATTTTTGTTTTACACCCGAACAATAAAATTTCCTCTGTACAAAGAAAAATAATGACAACAGTGGAAGAAAAAAATGTTTTCAATATTGCAATAGATGGAAACTTTGATGATTGTCAAAATATTGTAAAACAAATGTTTTCTGATCTTGAGTTTTCTAAATCTATAAATATGTCAGGAGTGAACTCAATAAATTGGGCAAGAATTATTGCTCAATCAGTATATTACTTTTACTCTTACTTTAAACTTAATACTGATAAATCTGTTTCTTTTTCAGTGCCTACAGGAAACTTTGGTGACGTTTTTGCAGGTTATCTTTCAAAGAAAATGGGATTACCAATTGACAAATTAATTGTTGCAACAAATGAAAATGATATTTTACATAGAGCTATCTCAAAAGGAGATTATATTTCAAGAGAAGTGAAAGAGACATTATCACCTAGTATGGATATTCAATTAGCAAGTAATTTTGAAAGGTTAATTTATTATATAAATAATTCTGACTGTGAAATAACAGCAGATATTATGAAAAAAATTAAGCAAAATACTTATCAAATCGACAAACAAAGTTTAGAAACTATTCAAAAAGATTTTCTATCAGAAAGTTGCAATGAAGAAGAAACTTTAAGTATAATTAAAAATGTTTATGAAGAAAATAATATGATATTGGATCCTCATACAGCTGTTGGAGTAGGGGCTATAAAAAAACTATCTTTAGATGATTGTGTGGTTTTATCAACTGCACACCCGTGTAAGTTTCCAGAAGCTACAAATAATGCAATAAATAAACATGAAAAATTACCCGAGGAACTTCAGTATGTGCTTGATAAAAATGAAAATTTCCAAGTATTAAAAAATAATCTAGAAGAAGTTAAAAATTTTATTAAAAGCAAAGCTTAATTAGCAGCTTCTCTAGCGATTAAATCCACTTCGTTATTTAATTTATCAGTAGAGTGAGCTTTTACCCAATTCCAGTTTATCTCAAATTCATTAGACAAAAGATCTAATTCTATCCAAAGTTCTATATTTTTAACTTTTTTTTGTTTGAAGTTTTCCATCCATTTTTTTTCCAATTATGTATCCACTCTGTTATTCCTGACTTTACATATTTAGAGTCTGTATAAATTTGAACTTTGCTACCTTTGGGGACTTTCTGTAAGGCTTTTATTGTAGCAAGAAGTTCCATCTGATTGTTTGTAGTATTTTTTTTACTTCCTTTTATCTGAGTTTTTTTTCCATCATTTATAATTAACGCTGCCCACCCACCTTTGCCAGGATTACCCAGGCAAGATCCATCAGTATAAATTTTAATCATTATTTTAAATATTCCCTAAAAGAATATAGATTACTGTGAAAAGTTAATTTTTGAATAAATTCTCTTGGGTCCTTAATTTTTATTATAGCGCTTTTTGGTGTATTTAAATAATCAAAAGATCTAGTAAGCAAATACCTTAAAGCCGAACCTCTGCATAAAACATTAAAACTGTTTTTTTCTGCGAGTGTTAATTTTCTTAGAGATTGATATCCCTTTAAAAGTTTTGATGATTTGTTTTTATCTAAAACAAATTTATTTTGTTTTTTTTTGAAACAAAGTGCATTTACACAAGTTGCTAGTTCATAGGCTAAAAAATCAGTCGAAGAGAAATAGAAATCTATAAAACCGTAAAAACGTTTTTTATAAAAAAATATATTATCTATAAATAAATCACTATGGATTATTCCTGTCGGAATTTCATTGGGCCAATTTTTTTTAATATACTTTAGTTCATTTTCCATATTATTAATTAAATTTTTTGATAAGCTATTGATTTTTATATCAATTTTATTAAGCAATGGTTTCCAAGAATTTATTGATAGAGAGTTTTTTCTAAATAATTTTATTTTTTTTGATGCAATATGCATTTTAGCAATATTTTTACCAACTGAAAAGCAATCATTAGCATTTAATTGTTTTTTATCTTTTCCTTCAAGAAATGAAACAATGCATGCATTTTTATTTTTCAATTTAAAAATATAACTTTCCTTTTTTATTTCTAACTGGTTCAGGACACTTGATATTTAATTTTGAAAGTTTTGACATTAATTTCATAAAAAAAGTGAGATCTTTATATTTACACCCCCCATGAATTCTTTTTTCAAAAATTGTCAAAATATATTTATTATTATTAGTTTGAATTAAATAATTTGTATTCTCAATACCTTTTTTAATACCTTTAAATATTTTTATTTTTCCTAAATTGAATTGGTTTTCAATATAAGAAATATCATTTGTATTTATTTTTGTAAAAACAGCCATTAGTTTAGTTTTCCAGGAATTTTAAATATTATGTTTTCTTTAATCATTTCTACTTCTTCTATCTCTATAGTAAATTCTTTTTTTAATTCTTTTATAAATTTTTCTACCAATATTTCTGGCGCCGAAGCTCCGGATGAGATGCCTATAGTTTTGCAATTAGCAATTTTATCAAATGGAACTTTACTATCGAAGTGAATTAGTTCAGATTTATTACATCCGTTGTTTTTTGCCACTTCAACTAATCTAACTGAATTAGAGGAATTTCTACTTCCAATTACAAAAAACATTTCACATTTTTTTGCAATCCATTTAACAGCCGCTTGTCTATTTGTAGTAGCATAACAAATATCTTCTTTTTTTGGTTCATTGATTTCTGGAAATTTTGTTTTTAGAACATTTATAATTTCTTTAGTGTCATCTACAGATAACGTTGTTTGAGTTATATAAGCTAATTTTTTATCATTTTTTTTTGAATATTTTTTTGCACTTTCCACATTTTCGATAAGCTCAATACTTTCTTGCGGTAATTGACCCATTGTTCCAATTACTTCTGGATGATTTTTATGCCCAATAAGCAATATATGAGAATCATTTTTGTTCAAATTCTCGGCTTCTCTGTGAACTTTGGAAACCAGTGGACATGTAGCATCAACATAAGTCATATTTAAATTTGAAGCTTCTTTCGGAACAGATTTTGGAACTCCATGAGCAGAAAAAATAACCGGTCTTGTTTTATCTTTTATCTCTCCTAACTCTTCTACAAATATAGCTCCAATTTTTTTTAAATTGTCAACCACATATTTATTATGAACAATTTCATGCCTTACATAAACTGGAGGTCCATATTTATCTATGCTTTTTTTTACAATTTCAATTGCACGATCAACACCAGCACAAAAACCTCTTGGAGCAGCTAAAAAAATTTTTAAATTTTTATTTTTCATTTGTTTCTTTTTTAAAAAAAGGAATTAAAAAAATATTGCATGCGACTAGGAAAAAAAAACTCCTAAACATTGTCCAAAAGTTGCCTATACTAGAGATTATAAAACATAATTTAGATATGATAAACAAAATCCATCCAATAAAATTAATTTTTTTATTACTCATTTTTTTTCAATTTTATATTATTTTTTAGGAAAGTAACGAAATTATCTTATGGCTTAAAAATTGATTTTTTTTAGTTCGGATTTAGTTTCTTCTAGATTTTTTTTAAATAAATTATCTAATTTTGATTTATCAACAGAAGTAGTTATAATTTTTTTAACAGAGTTAACGGCAATTCTAATTGATGTATCTTTTATTTCTTTAATTGCAGCTTCTTTCATTTGGGTAATTTTTGTTTGTGCTAGATTTTTTTTAATTTCTGCTGATTTATGAAACTTATCGTTCATATCAATAACAAGTTTATCCGATTCATTTTTTGCCCGATCTAGTATTTTTTTTGTTTCTACACTTACCGAATACAACTTGCTTTGGGCATTATCTAAAAGTTTTTTTGACTCAGTTCTTAATTTTTCACTTTCATCAATTTCATTTTTAATATCTACAATCATTTTGCCAAGTAACTTATTAACATTTTGTGGAATTTTGAAATAAATCAAAGCTCCAAAAAAAATTATAAAAGATACCGCTACCCAGAAAGTTGCATCAAACACCATGTTGTTTATCCTTGTTCTTTCTTGACTGTTCCTCAACTATTGCAGATATACTGCTATTATTTGCCTCTTCTCCAATTAATTGTTTTATTAATTCAGATGAAGTTTCAATTGCTATTTTTTTGATTTTTTCACTTGAGGTAATCTTTAGATTATTTACCTCTTGTTCTACGGCACTTATCTCATCATCAATATCTTTTTCTAAAGCAACTCTTTTGTTATTGATGTCTTCCAATATCTTTTGTCTAGCTTCATTAAAATAATTTCTTGCTTCAAGTTTGCTTTCTAAAATAATTTTTTCAAATTCTTTAAGTTTTTTTTCACTATCTTCTCTTTGTGTTTCTGCCGTTTCTATATTTTCTAAAATTTGTGATTTTCTAGACTCTAAATTATTGCTGATTTTTGGTAAAATTAGTTTTGATAAAACTATATAAAGAATACCAAAAGTTAAAACTAACCATACTATTTGAGAAACCCAAAATTCTGGGTTTAATTGTGGCATGCCACCACTTTCCCCACTTTGTGCAGAAGTTACCAGCACAAAGTTTAAAGTGAATATTTGAATAATTATTTTTTTTAGCATTAACTAAAATGCAAATAAAATAATCAATGCAACTACTAGACCAAATAGTCCAGTTGCTTCAGCTAAAGCAAATCCCAATAGTAAATTAGGGAATTGTTTTTGAGCTGCTGAGGGATTTCTCATTGCGCCAGAAAGGTAATTACCAAAGATAATGCCAATTCCAACACCAGCACCCGCTAAAGCTATTGCCGCAAGTCCTGCTCCTATCATTTTTGCTGCTTCTAATTCCATTGTTTCCTCCTTTTGTATTGTTAATGGTGTAAATTTAATGCATCATTTAAATAGATGCAGGTTAAAATTGCAAAAACATATGCTTGAAGAAAAGCAACTAATATCTCCAAGCCAGTTAATGCAACCGAAAAACTAAGTGGAAGCCATCCACCAATAATTCCAAGGCTTATTACAAAACCTCCGAATACCTTCATCATTGTATGACCTGCCATCATGTTTGCAAACAATCGTACAGATAGACTAACTGGTCTACTAAGATATGAAATTATTTCAATTACTACAATTAATGGAAGCAAAATTATTGGAACCCCACTAGGTACAAAAAGTTTTAAATATCCCAGTCCATGCTTAATAAAACCAATAATTGTTACCGCAATAAAAATAAATATCGCTAATGTAAATGTAACAATAATATGACTTGTTACAGTGAAAGAATAAGGAATCATTCCAAACATATTGCAAAATAATACAAACATGAATAATGAAAATATGAATGAAAAATAAGGCTTAGCTTTAGAGCCGGCAGTGTCACTTATCATTTTTGATACAAATGAGTAACTAAGCTCTGCCAACAATTGAATTTTGTCTGGTATTAATGATTTTTTTTTAGCACCTAAATTAAAAATAATTAGTACAGCTAAAGAACTAATTACCATAAATAGACTTGCATTTGTAAATGAAATATCTATCTCGCCTAATTTTATTTCTGGACCAATCCTATAAACATTGAATTGGTACATTGGATTTGCTGCCATTACTATTCTTTACTATCTTTGCATTTTTTTAGCAGATTTAACTACATTCATTATTCCAGCAATTACACCTACAAAAAAAATATTAAAATTAACCATGGCTTAGTACCAAACCAATTGTCTAAAATAAACCCAATAATTGTCCCAACGACAACTGCGGATACTAATTCAGTGCTCATTTTAAAAGCTGTACCTATATTTGAAGAAGATTTTTCATTTTTTGGTGATTTTCTTGGCTTAGCTTTGTTTTTTGCAATTTTTAGGCGAGTTTTAAATTGGTCTTCTGACATTGACTAATTATGCGACCATGCTTTCAGCTTTTTGAAGATCAACCGCAACTAGCTGACTAATACCTTTTTCTAGCATTGTTACACCATATAATCTATCCATTTTTGACATAGTTAGCGCATGGTGGGTAACAATAATAAATCTTGTGGAAGTAATCTTTGTTAATTCAGATAAAAGTTTGCAAAATCTTGTTACGTTTGCATCGTCGAGTGGAGCATCAACCTCATCCAAAACACATATTGGTGCTGGATTAGTTAAAAAGACTGCAAATATTAAAGATAGAGCCGTTAAAGCCTGCTCGCCTCCAGATAGTAGTGTTATCGATTGAAGTCTTTTTCCTGGAGGACTGACCAACATTTCTAAACCTGCGTCTAATGGATCGTCAGAGTCAACCAGTTCCAGTTTGGCACTACCTCCATTAAATAGTTTTGTATATACCTCATTAAATTTTCTATTTACTTTTTCAAAGGCCTCTAACAATCTTTCCCTTCCTTTTTGATTTAATTCAGTAATACTTTCTTTGAGTTTAATTATGGCAGTTACAAGATCTTGTCTGTCTTTTTCCATTTTTTTTATTTCACTTTCATATTTTGAAGTTTCTTCGTCTGCAATTAAATTTACTGAACCTAATTTTTCTCTTTCTCGTTTTTTTTATCTAAAAGTTCTTCTTGTGCAACCGTATCTGGAAACTCTTTTTCTTTCTCAAGATTAGAAAATTCTAATAAATTATCTTCTTTTAAATTGAGTTCCGTCTTAACTCTATCTAGTAAATCATTTCTTCTCTTATTTAATCCATCAATTGTTGCACCTGAGCTAGCCTTTCTTTCTCTTATTTCAATTGATCTTTCTTTGGTACTATTTAGTTCATTTCTTAAACTAATTATTTTTTCATCAATTTCTTCAATTAAAATTTTATTTTCATTTTTTTCTTTTTCTGAAATTCTCAAATTTTCAGAGATCTGACCTTTTTTTTCTGCTTGAGTTTGTGGTTGTTTTTCTAATTCATTTAATTTTAAATTCCGTTTATTTTTTCTTTCATTTAATTCGATGGACATTTTTTCAGAATTATTTAACAAGTTTTTCCAGCTCTCAATTTCTTGATCAATTATTTTTATTCTTTCATTTCTCTTAACAGATTCTTTCTTTATGCTTTGGTTTTTGCTATAAGTTTCTGCATAACCATCTTGCATTTGTTTAATTATTTCATTCTTTGAATTTAAATTTGAAATTAAATTATCATTTTCTATATCTTTAATTTTCATGCTTATGAAAGATAAGTTTGTCTTGCATTCTTCCAATACAGCTATTGCTTCTTCACCTTTATTTTCAGCAATTAAACTTTTAGCCTTATCCAATTGTTCTTTTGTTGAATTAACAGTTTCAAAATTTTTTTGTAAGAATTCTAAATTAATGGATTCAAGCAAAGTATCCATCCTGTCTTGTTCGCTTTTTAGTTTGGATTTTGCACGTTCTAGATCTTGACTGGATAGTTTTTCAGTTTCATAATATTTCGAGTCTATTTCTATTAGTTGACTCTTTTCTTCTTTAAGTCTTCTTTCATTGGAATTTGCGTCAATTACAATACTTTTTTCTCTATCAATATCTTCATCAATAACTTTTAAGGTATTTTTTATTGAATCTATTTCTTCTTTTATTCTATCACTTTCTTTATCTATTCCTTTTAGTTCTAGGTTCAATCTTTGTATTTTTGATAAGTTTTCTATATTTTTTTCTCTAACCGGTGTTACTTTTTCAACTTCAATTTTGATTTTTTTTTCTATTTCTTCAAGTTTATCATTGAATTCTTTTACCTTATCATCTGCCTCTATATTTATCTCATTTTCTAATTTTATTTCATGATCAATTTCTTTTAATTTTAAATAATATAAACCAGATTCAACTTTACGTATTTCTTCAGATATAGATTTATATTTTGCAGCTTCTTCAGCTTGCTTCTGTAAATTTGCTAACTGCTTTTCTTGTTGCCTTCTTAATTCGTCTGCTCTTTTTAAGTTATTTTCTGCAGCTCCCAACCTTAATTCTGTCTCATGTCTTCTAACATGCAGTCCCGCTATACCTGCTGCCTCTTCTAATATTGCCCTTCTATCAGATGGTTTAGCAGTAACTAAAGCTCCTATTCTTCCTTGACTAATAATTGAGGGTGAATGTGCTCCAGTTGACAAGTCTGCAAAAAACATTTGAGCAGCTTTTGCCCTGACTTCTTTATTATTTATATAAAATTTTGAACCTTTGTCTTTTTCAATCTTACGTCTAATTTCAATTTCATCTAATTCGTTGTATTGATGCGGACCATCTTTATTATCGTTTGATAAGTTAATAGATACTTCAGCAATATTTTTTGAAGGCTTGTTTGAAGTTCCTGAAAAAATAACATCTTCCATCCCTGAACCCCTCATACTTTTTGCAGAGGTTTCTCCCATGCACCATCTTAATGATTCAACTATATTTGATTTGCCACATCCATTAGGGCCAACTATTCCAGTTAATCCTTCTTCAATGAGAAAATTTGTTTTTTCAGCAAATGATTTAAATCCATTTAAATGGATTTTTTTAAACTCCATTCACTAACTTATATCAGTTTTTCTAAAAATTTTTTCAATTTTTTGTAGTTTGTCGGATTATCGAACTTTTCCCCATTAATAATTAATGTAGGAGTTGCATCTACTTTGAATTTTTTAACACCCTCGATTCGGTCTTCTAAAATATGATCCTCAGCTTCTTTATTGCTTAGACATACGTCTATATCTAAGTTGAAATCTGATTTTTCAATAAAGTTTTTGATATTCGTATTTAGTTCTTCAATTGTTTTGCCTTTTAACCATTGTCTCTGATTATCAAATAGATAATGAAGAATTTCCGAATTTCCATCATTTTTACAATGTGCAATTTTTGATGCATTCATTGCAGCCATATCTAAAGGAAAGTTTTTGAACTCAATATAAACATTGCCTTTATCGATAAAGTCTTCTTTTAAGTTTGGATAAACATTTTTATGAAAATTTGCACAGTGACTACAGGTTAATGACTCGAAAACTACAATTTTAATTTTTGCATCTACATTACCTTCAGAAATTGGTTTAACTTCAGCTTTCAAATTTATAGGTAAAAAATAAAAAGCAATAAATAAAGTTGTAATTATTATTTTTTTCATTTTGGTTTAAAAATTTTACTTAATTCTAATAAAGATTTTTTAATTTTATCATTTTTAATATTATCTATTTTTTTTATGTGTTCTCTTTTTGTCGCATTAACGACTTTTTTTTCTTTGCTTTTTTCATACTGACCTTCAAAAGTATTGAGTTTTACATTTTTAACTGCCTCATAGCCAAAGTAGGCATTCATTTTATTTATTATATTTTTTTTTGAATATTCAAGGTCAACTTCATTACCCCTTTTAACCATAATATTTAAATAACTTCCTCCCAATTTATTTGAACTTTTAAAAGATTTTGGATAGCAAACTTTAAATAACTCATCTCCAACAATGTATTTCCAATTGTCCAGAGTCTCTGAGTACATATGACCTTTTTTATCAAGTATTCTTTTTACTTTTGTGGGTAAAGTATTTTTAAAAGATCTTAATCCTTGAATGGTTTTATATCTCTGCTTAGTATTATATTTTAGACTCATATGAATGGTAAAAACATATCAAAAAAAATTCTTTATTGGTACGATAATAATAAAAGGTTTTTACCTTGGAGAAAAAAAGTTTCTAAGAAAAAGAGAGAATATTATACTTTGGTTAGCGAGTTTATGCTCCAACAAACCCAAGTAAAAACTGTAATTCCTTATTTTGTTAACTTTATAAAAAAAATTCCAAATATAAATAGTCTAGCTAAAGTTAAAAATGAAACATTAATGAGATATTGGGAAGGCTTGGGATATTATTCTAGGGCTAGAAATTTAAAAAAGACAGCTATTAAAATTTTAAAAGATTATAAAGGTAGATTGCCTAGCACGACTGAACAGCTAAAAACATTA
>FUWD012850445.1_pt1 | contig 11504 bp, 4 predicted proteins | sample 1063281 | NCBI WGS metagenome assembly FUWD01 (sample SAMEA79048168, study PRJEB19326) | metagenome | biome: marine
TCACCCCATACAGCAGTAATAGTTGTTGAGCTAGCTGTTACTTCTACCCCACCCATTAAGCCAAACGCTGGTACTGGAACAGCGTAAACTGGTGACCAGTGAGAAGTCTTGTTTCGGTCTTCTGAGACAATTCTATAACGAACGTAGTGTCCAATACTTCCATCCTGAAAGATTGATATAGCTGGAATATTTTCTCTAGTATATCTGGCCTTTTGTAGACCACCCTTACCAGCCATTACAGGACATCCATTCCAAATCTGAATTCGACAAGGTTTGATGTGTTGGCAGTCTTTACGATTGGTCTACCGTCGTCTGTTCTAATGACTGAGTATCCCGTTAGACCGTAGAGTGGGTTTAGTGTGGAGGTGTTTTCTAGTCTAAGGGCATCGAGTCCAACAAAATAGTTTGATGATGGTCCTTCTGCTGTACCAGTTGCAGATGTGCTAGTTATGTCTGTCTCTGTTTTTGCATAAGAGAATGATGTCGTTGTTGGAACCTCAGTAATCTTGTAGGTTCCGTTTAATGCTGCATCTACTCCTGTAACAGTTACAACTGCACCTGGAACAAATCCGTGTGGCTTGGCTGTTGTTAGTGTCGCAACATTGCTTACCAACTGCTTATTAGTAATAGTGGCTGTACCAGTAATAGATGCGTAAACCTTAATAAGGCTAACAGCTCCCCAGGAGAATGTGGTTCCCTTGATAAGCTCGCCTAGTTTATTTGACTCAACGTGATATCTGCTGTCATCAAAACCAGCAAATCCTGGTGTAGAGCTTGTGAGAGTTACCTGGAACTTAGCAAAGTTCTGAGACTCTGTAGAAGATCCTTCTTCTGGACCAAACTCAACAAGGATGTATGCCTTGGTTGGTGGAACGTCAAAGGATTCGTCTTTGTGAATAATAGAGAATGCAAGTCTTAGTTCATCTTCTGGAGAGTTCTGGCTAATGTCTAGATTAGTTCCAGCCAAGTGGATGTGGGTTCCATAGCTACCAAATGTATCATTTCGATAGCTTAGTGCACCACTGCTTAGGACTAAGTCCGACATGTTTCCTGGAACGTAGATAGCAGTGTTTAGGAATCGGCATCTCTCAAACTTGCTAAGTCTTGCATCGCTGTCAAAGACTACGTTGTCTGATGTTGCACGGAACGCAGGTGCAACACCTAGGTTTGGATTGATAATTCCTGCCCCTGCTCCTGCGTATAGAGGAGTGCTAATTGTTGATCCAATACCAATTGCCGATGTGGCTCCGTGGTATTCCCAGTTCTCTGTCTCAGCAAAGGTGTATAGCATACGGCTATCCTTGTTTGTTGCTGATGGGTTTGACCTTGCAGAGTATAGTCCAACCTCTGTGATCTCGTATCTTTGTTCTGTTGGTAGTTCTGCTGTTAGCACTACCTTGGAAATTCTTCCTACCGCCACGCCTCCAGTGAGGTATGTTCCAGATGCGTTGCTCTGAACTGTAAACTGACTTGAGCTTGCTGAATAAACTATGGCATTTGTCATGTTATATGCTGGGATATTAGTACCAGAAATATCTACAATGTCTCCAGCAGAAAAAGTATTAGTTCCAGTATAAGTTACAAGAACTCCGTTGCTAGTTACATTTGTAATAGTCACAGTAATAGGGTCTGGTTCTGAAACATATCCACGAGAAACGATGGGGACACGGAACATCTCAAAGTCTAGATTCTCTTTATATGCGAATTCAGATCTATATGGTGTCAATGAGTCTGAGGTTAGGAGTGGCTTCTTGCCAGATCCGATAGCAATGTGGGATGCAAAAGCAGGTGCCTGACCAAGCAGGTACTTTGCGATAATGTCTTTTCCAGTATTTGTAATCATAATGTTCTCTTAATACAGTATATCACCAAGCTCGTTACCAGCATTCAGAACTTGGACTTCTACTTGTTCTGAGGGTAACATGTTGATAACGTTTACGACAATGTCTCCATTTGTTTCATCCATGTAAATGATTTCTGTAACCTGGTTCTCTACCGCCTTGCTACCAACCTCTGGCACTTTATCTTCTAGTTTAATAGAATAGTTAGCAAAGTATGAAGACGTTGTGTTTGGAATAACAAACAAGTTTTTGGGATTGTAGTATGTAGCAACTTGTGATAGGTTTTTGATTGGGCTATAGACAACCTTTTGCCCATTTACCGTATCATTTCTAGATACCGAAAGAATCTCCTGGCCACCAATATTTTCAAACATAAGGTCTGTCATGTACTCGATAGGAATATCAGAGTCATTAAACTGAATTAGATCTGGTGTAGCTGGCTTGATGGCGTTGTTTGACACAGATGGCGTGTATGCTGGAATGTCTGGAGTTGCAGATACAGATGATGTGATTCCTGATCCAGAACTGGTTGATCCTGCTGAACTCAAAAGAGATTTTGGTGTTACGTAGCCATTTGTATAGGTTCCAGTTGACTCGTTAAAGTTTGAACTTCCACCCATGTATAGTGTATCGCCTGCCATTATTTAACCTCACTTAAGTATACCGTGCTGCTAGGGCCAGACGTGTCTCGTGCATAGTCAATGCTGTAGACAACGAATCTAGAGCCTTCTGGTCCTGCTTCCTTAACACCGTCGTTGTTTGTGTAGTCTATCTCAACGATGTCTCCTAGCTGTAGCGTTGGCAAACCAAATAGGCTTACGCCAATAGACTTGCGTGGCTTCATGATCTTTTCAGATAGCCATCCCATAAGGTTGTCAGCATCGTCCTGTGACTGAATGTATGGTGCTGCTAAAGAGAACTGTCTCTTGCCATAAGTCATTCTACTAAACTTAATGTCAGTGTAATCCTGGGCTACCTTTTGTGGAGAACGAATCAGTAGGTCTCCTGAGAACTCTGGGTCAGATAGGTCTGAACGCTTGTTAAAGAATTCGTCTACTGTTAGCTCATGCTGAGACTGTTGTGTAAATGTAATACCAAGAATTCTTAGGTAGTTTCCACTGGTAGAGTCTAGGTTTAGTGCTGTATCTGTAGCGTTAAACACTAAGAACTCTGCACGGTAGGCTCCTGCTGTGAATCCAGATACGGTGTACCCCTTAATCTTGTTAAATGTTGGTGCAAGCTTTGCATAGATTGCAGGGTACGCCTTGTCATAACGAACATTAAAGTAGGCTGCTTCACGCATAATTGTTCCAAACTCTTCAAAGTAGATCTTATACTTGGGAGCTTCTGAGGTGCTAATACCAGATAGATAGGTTGACTGGATCAAACCACTTAGGGAGTACTTCTGGAATGAGTTTGCTGCGTTTAGTTCTAGGTCTCCAAATGCACTGTCTGCAATTGTGTCTAGATCGAAAGTAGTGTTCTGGCTATAGTTGTTAGTTAGTGCGTATACGTTTTCAAACATTACCCTCGAACCACCACGAACAAACAAAGACATGTTGTTGTAGATTGGAAGTGGGTCTGAGTCGTCAACAACCTTTACCAAAACGTTATTAACGTATAAGTAGAATCTAAGGGTATTACCGATCTTTTTGTACTCTACAGAAAGGTCGTAGACTGTGGGGTTCTCTTCCGCAGCCATTCTGTACTGGCCAGTAAAGAGTCCATTGTCCACAACAATGTTTCCAATTCCACCCCATAGCTTAATGGGGATAGCCTTTTCGTTCTGAACAAGTGCAGATCCTGCTGGGCTAACTGCTGCTGACACAACGTTTGCAGCTTCCTTTAGGTAAGAGAATGAATTTGTCTGTGTTGAAATGATAGTATATAGACCGTTAAAGGTGTTGTCAACCCCAGTAACCGTTACCTGGTCTCCAGGAACAAACTTGTGTGCAACACCAGTAGTTAGGGTTGCAACGCCATCTGTAATAACCTTGTTAGTGATTGTTACGGCTGGTGCATCTCTCTTTACTACCTTATAGAAAATAGTGTTGTGGATATTGTCTGCATCCTCGTACTGAGAAAGGTTATTCTCTGTCAGTGCCATGATCTCGAAATAGTATCCATTGTTGGTTTCTGGGTTAATCATTACACCCATACCGCCAGAAGCTCCACCAACAGCAATTGAGTTGTCAGAGGTAACAGCCTTGGAGGTGTAGTACGTGGTTACTCCAGCTGGTGTTTGACCACGGGTCTCGCTGTTCTCAACCTTACCGATAATACGCATACGAGTACCAAAGTGAATGAATCTATCTTCTAGTGGCTTGTAGACATAGGAAACAAACCCTGGTGTCTGGTCAGCCGAGTTAGATACAGAGCCGTTCATAACCAGTGCTGACGACTGAATGGTTCCTGTTTGTGTAGAGAATAGTCTGTTTACTGTTGATTCCTCAACGAAGGTATTAGACATAAAGTTTTTAATAATACCGTTTCGTGTTGTAGACTTAGCTCTAATATTGTCTACACCAGCAGCACCTAGGGTTGTTTCTGGCAAAATCTTTGAGGAGTCGGTGAGATATGTAAAGTCCATATCAACACCACGAACGTTATTGTCATCAGACCAGTAAAGGCTTAGACCAGCTGAGTGGTGCACTGGGCTTGTGGTTCCGTCCTCGTTGTGCTTTCCAGTTCCAAACTGTGCACGACCGTGCTTGGCTACTGCACCATTCTTTAATCTAGTGGTACCCTCAACTACCTCGTAGTTTGGCTCTGAGTAAATCCTTACAAGGCCAGTGGGGTAAATCTTTCCGTTGAATGGGACCTTTGCAAAGTATCTTTGGTATTCCTGCACACTGCTAATCCATACGTTAGAGTCTTCTCCAGTCGCTAGACCTGGGATGCTGTACTGAACTGCGTCATACTTGATGATCTCTCCATTAGCGTAGAAGTATCCGTTGTATCTTCCTAGCCAGTAAACGCCATCGCCAAGGTCAATAATGTTATTGATAATCTGGTGATCAAATACGTATGGCAATCTATCCAGAAGATCTGAGTTTAGTGGGATTGCACTGAGTACGTATCCAGACTGCTGACCAATCTCGTCATTAACAGACTTAGTATTCTCTGGTGCACCAACTTCCCATAGCAATGCTGGCTTGTAGATCCAAGTCTTGTCTCTGTCTACAAGGCTTGCCTGTTTGATTGACCCATAAGATCTCTGAATATATCTAGTAGTATAGTTAATTGATCCATCATTGTAGACAACATTGTCTTCGCTTGAAAGCTCTTCAATATTTGCAAGCTTAGCCAAACCAGTCTCTGAGATTGCCTTGTCGTTTGAGTATTCGTTGTTTACTACACCGCTATCTCTAAAGTCTTTTGATCCACGAAGCACCATATCTGTTGGTCTTTCGTCTACTGTAGGCATGATGTAGTTCTTGCTCATTACAACGAAGTTGTTGTACTCGTCAAAGAACATTGCTGACTGTGCTGAGATTGCAATGTCTGAGAGTACCTGTGCGATTGACATGTCTGGACCTACCGCAAAATATGGGATTACCATCTCTTCTTCATCTGCGTTTTTCTTAAAAGTATAGTTAGAGAAACCAGCAGAGTCAAGTAGCATAGAGATTGCATAGCTAATCGATGCATTCTGAATGAGAAGCTGTGGGGCAGTCATAGACTCGAAATAAAAGAATAGGTCCCTGAGGGTTAGGCTAACTGCTCTATCCTTGCTAGAGAGGCTAGGGAAGCCCTCTGAGTACATAGTCTTGATGGGCACGTAGTAGTCAAATGATTGGACATCCGAGATGATTTCGTAAAGCTTAATCTGAATGTTTTGTGTGGTATATGCTGCCACAATACTTCCAGTGTTATTGACTTCGTCACGAACATTTGCTGGGAAGAATGCCTGGTCATAGTCAAAAAGGTTTAGCGATCCAGTAGAAGCTAGTAGCTGGCCAACTGGCAAACCGCTAACACCTAGATCTGACGCACTCTTTTTAATGCTAAATGATTCTGTCTTATCTGAAAGGTCTACAGCCAATCTAGGGGAAAGCTCAATAAGGTCAAAGGTTGAGTCAAACTTGTTCATTGTCTCTACGACAACACGAAGTCCCTTGAGGTACTGGAACTCTCGATACTTGTTCTTTGGGTTTACAGAGTCTTCGTACTGTCTTGGTGAAGTTAGGTCTGTTACATAGCTTGTTAAGCTAGTTAGTGTTTCTTCTTCTAGATACCAGCCATATTTTGCGTCAAAGGTTTTATAGTCTGCACCGTCGAGGATGTGGTAAGTTCCTGGTGCAGTCTCTGTTGCTCCACGTACCCAGAATGCCGACCCCTGTCTTTGAGAAAGTGGGTCTGGCAATAGTGATTCTGATGCTAGGTCTCCAGCGTAGTAAAAGATATCCCTGTACTCTTCTGGAATAATGAGACCGTAGTCAAGCTGTATATAGCCGTCAGACTTTACTACAGAGGTTCCATCTCTGCGTGTAGAGTTATCGTTAAACGAAATTGCATCTACCCAGTTGTCATCCTCTAGGTACTGAATCTTCCATCTCTTTGGAGTTGTCTGGTTTTCTTCACCAAAGAATGGGTCTGCGAATGATCCGTTACCGTTTACAAACGTTCCTAGGTTTACAGAACCAACATTGGTCTGCATCTTAACAACAATTCTGTTTGCAGGAACTTCGTTTTTATAGACAACGAATGGTGCAGCGTCGTCGATCTGGTGCTGACCATTAATAGTCTTATTAGAAATACCTCGCTCAATGTTATTTTCTGTACGGTAGGAAGTCCAGTATTTAAACTGGTCGTACTTGTCTGCAATGTAGTATCTTGGACGAGAGGCAAGCTCTGCGTTATAGTGATGGGTGTACTTGTTGGAAAAGTATCTTAGCTTATTAATACCAGAGCGTGGACGAAACTTACCAAAGCAGTCATCTAGAGAGAATAGAATCTTTTCTTTTTCTTTCTTAGATAGAAAGACCATTGGTACTTCTACTTGATCTACCGTTTCAAATCCAGCATCAACAACGATGTCAGAGTCTGTTGCTCCAGTGTAGAACTGGGTAGCGTTGCTTGCATCATTGATATCAAAGGAAGCTGCAATGTTTACATATTTGTAATCTTCTGTACCAACTGTTGCATTACGTCGGTAGCGATAGTTTCCAACCTGACGAATGTTTTCGGCAAGGTTCATGTTCCACTCTGCAATGACAGCAGTTTGTGACTTAATTACTGACGAGGTTTCTAGGTGCTCTTGAAGCGTAGCATCTGTAAACATTTAAACCTCTTCCAACGATACCGAAATATTCCAGAAATCGTAATTGCTTCCGCCACGCTTCTCTACAGTGTAGCTAAAGTCTGAGAAGAATACCTCTACAACTTGATTGTACTTAGCAAGGTTATCATAAGGAGTTGAATCTTGCAACTCTTCAAAGTTTTTGTAGTTATCGTAAGCTAGATATACCCAGAAAGATCCAGGGTTATCCTCGTACCAACGTAGCATCTCAACTCCACCAGCTCCACCATCCGATGTGTACTGCTGGTCCTTGTTGATAGCCGAACCAAATGGTCTTACGGGAACTGTACGTGTAATGGTTGATGTGTCATTCTTTCCATCATCATTCGTGTCTTCGTATCTTGTTAGAGATATTGTTCCTTCTGTTGTAAGAGAGGTTGGCTTTCCGTTAGTGTCAAAGTCTGCAGATGTTGTAAAAGATCTGGATGGAAGCATATTCCAAGATGTTGAAATGGTTAGCTTGTCTGCAACATGGTAAGAACGCATACGTCCGTTGACCATACGCTTACGCTGTTCAATACGCTCTGGCTTAAAGTCAATTGCTTGACGGTTGTCATCAGATATGATAATGAATGACTCTGTAGTTAGTCCAGCATTGTATGCTTCGCTACCCCGTTCGTGACCATCGGGAATATAGAAACCATTCTGGTACGTTCCAGGATTGTCTGCCCAAAGCATTGCCTGGGGACGACCGTATTTTTTACGTCCTTGCATGTATGCTTGAGTGGCCATTAAAATCTATTTCCTCTAATTCTCTGAGAATCTACCTGCTTGATCTGTGCGATAACAGTTCTAGCGATTTCATCAGGGTTAGCGTTTGTACGTGCATTGACGTTAATGCTATATGTATTATTATACACTGAACCACCCTTGTATGTACCGTTGTTAATTGCCTTAAGGTTATCGGCACCAAAGCTATCTACAGCGTACTTCTTTACTACAAACTCTCCTGGTGTTAGCATTGCAGGAACTGTGTCTGTTCCCATTCTTGGCATACCTGGGAATCCACCGTTAGCAAGGTAGCTAGCAACCATTCCACCCTTAGCGTAGTAGTTTCTGTTAACTCTAGCTTGAATAGCAGCATAGTCTCCACCAAGAGCATTCTTTCTAGCCTGTCCGTTACCAAACTCTCCACGGTAGGTTCTTCTAGCCATTTCGTTAAGCCATGCATCATCCTTTACTGGACCTGATGGAGCTGCCTGCTGTGACGCAAGGGCTGCTTGACGAGCTGCCTCTTCTGCTGCTGCCTTCTTACGAGCTGCTTCTTCTGCTGCAAGACGTGCTGCCTCAGCATTGGCCTGGTCAACACGGTTCTCAATGATTGTGTGGATAGTTTCTTTTGGCTTTTCGATTTCCTTCCACTTCTTGATAAGCTCATTTGCAACATCAAGTGCAAGACTGATGGACTCGTTGTAGGCATCGTTGGTTGTTCTTGCCAACTCAATCTCAGCCTTAATCTTTTCCCACTCTTCTCTTGTCTTACCAAGAACTGTGAGGCTGTTGATCTCAAGCTCTTCCTGACGAGCAAGAAGTTCAATCTGTCGCTGTGCTGGCTCAATCTGTGACTCTTCAATCTCAAAGATCTGAACCTTGAGGTCACGGATTCTCTCTTCAAGTTGTGAACGGGTAAGTCCCATCTGACCAGTAAGGTGGTCTAGCTCAAGCTGCTGAGACTTCTGGAGTGCCTCTCTCTGGTCAACAAGTGCCTGTGCTGCTTGCTGTGAACGCATTTCGTCTGCTGCTCTAGCGGCTGCTGCGATGTCACCCATTGAGAGAGCTTCTGCAAGGCTAAGCTGAGAACGCTGCTGTTGTGCAATCTTTTCGTTTGCCTGCTGAATTCTATCTAGAGCCTTGAATCGATCATCGTACTTCTTGTTGATGTCAATCTCTTGCTCACCAATTCTTTGTAGGTCAGCCTCTAGGTCATCAAGACCACCTGGTGTATTCTTGAGGTCTTCAATTTGGTTGCTGAAAGAAGAAATGATGTCTTCGAATGGGTTGCGTAGTGCCTCAAACTTAATCTTAATAGACTGTTCCTTGGCACTGAACTGCTCCATTGCTCTGCTGAAACCATCGTTAAAGATTTCTTGCATACCCTCCTTGGTCTGCATCTTAACTTTAAGCTCAATCTCTGCCTTTAGATCTGCATCTCTAAGTGCTTCGTTTAGAACATTTAGCTGGTCTGGAGTTAGGCTACTAAAGTTAGCCATCATTGCTTGAAGGTCATCGCTAGCCATAATGGCTGATACCTGTGCGTCTGATAGGGCATCATTGTACTTGATGACTGCTTCCATAGCAGAGTTTGTTGCATCTGTTGATGCATTCATGTTAGCTACATTTCCAGAAGCCTCTGCAATAGTTCTTGCCTTTGCTGCTTGCTGAGATAGCTTAATGATTTCTCTAATTTGATCTGCACTGGTTGCGTTTGCAATAGCTGCTGCTAGAGCTGCATCCTCTACCATCTTGTAAGCATCAGCATAGCTCATACCAAGAGATACCAACTTGGTTAGTGCTGCTGACTGATCTCTAGATGCAGCAATAGACTTTTGCTGTTCATCTACAAACTTGGCAAGAGTTAGTGTTCTTAGCTTTTCTGAAATCTTGTTTAGGTCATCCTTGAATCCAGTAATGTTTCCAGCGGAATCAAAGTTGAAGAACTGGCCCTTGTACTGGTCCCACTCTTCCTTTGACATTCCAGTCATTAGTGAGATTACATCTTCTCCTGCACCAAGCCCACGCATTTGTTGTGAGAGACCACCATAAATATTATTTACAGAGCCTCGAATAGCGTTCATAGAATCCTGGAAGTTTTCGGTTAGACCTTGTGCTGTGTTAGTGAAGTCTCTAAGGTCCTTAACAATGCTGTCTAGGAATGATGTTGGTGGCTTCTCTGGCTCTGCGGCTGCAGAACCTCCTCCACCTCCCGAGGTATTGTTGTTTGTTGGTGGTGGCTGTGTAGAAGGCGATCCGCCAATTACTACTGGGTTCTGAACTGCACGTGCAGCTTCGCTTGCTGCCATGTCTGCTGCAATAGCAGAGTAATCATAGAGAGCACCCTTAATCTTGTTGCCCTTATCATAGTATTTGCTAGTCTTACCCTTTTGTCCTTGTCCAGCTGCCCACTCTCTAAGTCGTGCCTTACCAGCCTCAGTTCCTGCATCAATACTTTCTGTAACAGTGAGGTATGCAGTAGTATACGTCTTCTGGTCTGATGGAGACAGGCTGTTGTAGTAATCCATAGCAGACTGTGTCATTTCAATACCAGTAGAGTTAAGGACAAGATCGTAGACCTTTGTTACAGGAACGTTTTCTCCACTTGCAAACATGGCGTCAACAGCAGCTACACCATCTTTAACTTCTTGAAGCTTTGACTCGTCAAGTTGAATTGCAACGTTTACCGCAGCCACCCCACCATATTGCTCAATAATATCTAGGGTGTTCAGCATATCCTGAGTCTTTTCTATAGCTTCTGGATTGCTTACGTCAAACTGTGCTTGGAATTTAGCCGTCTTTGTCTCGTCACCCTCAAACATTGCAAGGTATTTGGCTACGTCACCACTTTCATCTGCACCAAGTGTTGTAGAGATATCAGCAATGTAGTTGTAAACCTTTGCGGAATCTTTTTCTCCTGGCTTAAAGAATTCATATAGTTTGTTGAAAGACTCAATATTCTCAACATCAACAGTTGCCAAGAGAGTTGCTTTTGTTCCAGTTCCAAGATAGTTTGTGTTAGCTATTGATTCGACTGTGGCATTAGACACATCCTTTACAGCCTGTGGCTGGTCTGCAAACTGCGACTTAGTGTTTTCTTCTAGTTGGTTAATCATTGCAATGTTAGTAGAGTCGTAGCCGTACTGACCAGTTGTCTTATTGTATGTATCCATTGCATTTAGCTTTGTTCTAGCAGAAAGAAGTTGCTCTGCAGAAGCTTTTTGAATTGATGCACGTTCTTTTTCATACCGCAAATTTTCTTCGTTTACAGCTGCAATATCTCCTGCTGCCTTTAGCTCGTCTAGCTTTTGCGTATGACGTAGTTCAGCAGCTGCAGCAGCTTCTTGTTCTTGATCTACAATATCTCTCATTGCAGTTGCTACTGCTGCTTCTGTGGCTGCACGAGCACGTAGACGATCCTGTTCCCAGAATAGTGGGGCAGAACCCTCTTCAAGGTTTCCAATTACATCTTCAACATTCTTTCCCTTTTCCTCAATTAGCTTAACCATAACTGGGATTGGGGTATCCTTTAGGTTTTCTCCGTTAGGACCAATAAACTCTACAACCTGTGCTGTAAGTTCAGCAGCAAGATCTGCATCGCCAAGACCTATGGCTAGGTTGTCAACAACACTCTGTGCCTGATCTGTAGT
>FUWD013177043.1_pt1 | contig 11504 bp, 12 predicted proteins | sample 1063281 | NCBI WGS metagenome assembly FUWD01 (sample SAMEA79048168, study PRJEB19326) | metagenome | biome: marine
TAAAAAAAATTTTAAAATTATTTTTAACTCTATAAAAAATTTTAAGAACAAAAATATAGAAGTTTCTGTGTTATTGACAGGTAAGAGTAATATGAAAGAGCTAAATAAAAAATTCAGAAAAATTTCAAAAGATACTGATGTGTTATCTTTTCCAAACTATAAAAAAGAATTTTTTTTGAAAAAAAATAAAATAAGAAATTTATATTTAGGAGACTTAGCTTTTTCTTATGATTACATAAAGAAACAAAAAGTAGACTTTTTGAAATATGTAAACAAAATATTTGTTCACGGATGTTTGCACTTAATTGGTTATGAACATAATAATATGAAAAATTACAAAGTAATGTCTGACTTAGAAAACAAAATTATAATTAAAATATGATAAAAAGCAAAAAAGACGGTGTTATTAAAAAATTAGCCAAATTTTTATTTTATTCATCTGAGCAAGGCAACTTAAGAGAAAGTATCCAGGATGCAATTGAAGAGAGTTCTAACGACGCAGGCTCAAATTTGACATCAAAAGAAAAAACTATTTTAGAAAATATATTAACCATTAATAAGTTAAAGGCGTACGACATTATGGTACCAAGGGCTGACATAATCTGCGCTTCTCATAACGCTAGTTTTGATGATTTAATCAAAATTATTAACGCAGAGTCTCATTCGCGCATTCCCATTTATAGAAAAGATTTGGACGATGTTTTAGGAATGATTCATATTAAAGATTTAATCAAATTAACCTCAAAAGAAATGCAAAACAATTTTGATTTAAAAAGTTTGTTGAAGGAAGTGCTTTTTATTCCTCCGTCGATGCCGGTATTAAATATTTTATTAAAAATGCAATCTACGAAACTACATATGGCTTTAGTTATAGATGAACATGGAGGCACAGACGGACTTGTGACTATTGAAGACTTGGTTGAAGAAATTGTTGGAGAAATACAAGATGAGCATGATAACGAAGAAATTACAGAATTTAAAAAAATTAATGACACCACATTTATAGCAGACGCTAAAATGGAACTTTCAGAATTTCAAAAAAAAACTGGAATTATTTTTAATTCTGTAACTATTGATACTTTAGGAGGATATGTATTTTCAATGATTAATAGAGTTCCACAAAAAGGAGAGATTATTAAATCTGATCCAGCATATACCTTTGAGGTATTAGATGCAGATCCTAGAAAAATTAAAATTTTAAAGATTTCTAAGTCTTAAATGAATTTTTCCTTATTGGATTATAAAAAATATTTTCTTTCTTTTTTTTTGGTTGGTTTGTTATCTTTATCATTACCACCTTATAATTTCACAATAATATCTTTTTTAGTATTTCCTTGTTTTTTATATTTACTTTTTAGTAATCAAAACAAGCATGCAAAATCCATTTTCTTTATTGGATTTTCTTTTGGGATATGGATATTTTTTGTCTAACATTTATTGGATAACTTATTCATTAAATTTTGATACCAATTTAGATATACTGAAGCCATTAGCGTTAATATTCATTCCATCAATTCTCGCTGTTTTTTACGGATTAACTTGCGCTATAATTAAAAAATTTATTTCAAATAAAATTTATTTCGTAGTTATTTTTTCAGTTGCGTTGTCTTTGGCAGATTTTTTAAGAGGATTTTTATTTACGGGATTTCCGTGGAATTTATTTGTTTACACGTGGAGTTGGTCTATTGAAACTATCCAAGTACTTGGGTTAATTGGAACCTATTCTTTTAATTTTTATCTATATTCGTTTTTTCTTTGCCATTTATTATATTTTTTAATTTTTCTTATAAAAAATTAATTCTAACGACTTTAATCTTACTTTCTATTTTGCTTACTAACTTTTATTATGGATCTAGTATTCTTAAGCAAGATAGCTTGAAGAAAATCTCAAATTTTAAAGTAGTTGTGCTTCAGCCAGATCAAAATATTGATGATTTAAGAGATATAGAAAATCAAGAAAATTACATTAATAGACTAATTGAAGTTAGCAGCCCCGGAATTTTTAAAAATCAAGAAACTTTATTTGTTTGGCCCGAGGGCGTTTTTCATGATGCCGAAATTTTGAAACAATATTCAGATTTATTTGAAAAAAATTTTGCATCAAATCATAAAATAATTTTAGGATCCACGCGCTATGAACAAATTGAATTTTATAATAGTCTTTTGTTGCTTAATAACAAAGCTGAAGTCATCTCTAGCTATGATAAAATTAAACTAGTTCCTTTTGGAGAGTTTGTGCCATTTCATTCATTTTTTGAAAAAATGAATTTAAAAAAAATTACTTTTGGATATGGATCTTTTTCGAAGGGAGAGGACCGACACCCCATAGAAATACGAAATGATATAAAATTTTTACCACTTATTTGTTATGAAATTATTTTTTCTGGATTGTTAGATAAAGAAAAAAAATATTATAATTTTATTTTAAACATTTCAGAAGATGGATGGTTTGGCAGATCTATTGGTACTACTCAGCATTTTGTTCATTCACAATATAGAGCTATCGAACAAGGAAAGCATGTAATTAGATCGAGTAATCAAGGAATTTCGGCAAGTATCAAACCGAATGGTGTCATTGATAAAAAAACTAATTTTATTAGTAGCTCGTCCATTGTTGTTGATATTTATGAGAAAAATAGCAAAACCTTATTTAGCATCTACGAAAATAAAATTTTTCATTTACTAATTTTATTAACTTCTATACTTGTTATTTTTTTTAGAAAAATAAATGAATAAAAATTATATTTTTACTAGCGAATCTGTTTCCGAAGGTCATCCCGATAAAGTTAGTGATATAATATCTGATACTATTTTAGATTTATACTTATCAAAGTTTAACGAAAGTAGAGTAGCGTGTGAGACACTTGTTACTACAAATAAAGTTATAATTGCAGGTGAAACTAGAGGACCCAAAATAGACTCTAAAGAAATAGAACAGGCTGTAAGAGATCAGGTAAGAAATATTGGTTACGAGCAGAATGGATTTCATTGGAAAAATCTTGAATTTTTTAATTACTTGCATGAGCAATCAGCGGACATTGCTCAGGGAGTAGACTCAAGCGGAAACGAGAAAGATGAAGGTGCTGGAGACCAGGGAATCATGTTTGGCTACGCTTGTACGGAAACAAAAGAATTAATGCCTGCACCTATCATTTATTCGCATAAAATTTTAAAAGAGTTGGCTGAGGCAAGAAAGAATGGTGATTTAAAACTTTTAGGACCAGATTCTAAAAGCCAAATTTCGGTTGTATATGAAAACTCAAAGCCAGTGGGTGTGAGTTCTATAGTTATTTCCTCTCAACACGATGATTCCATTGACCAAAAAAAAGTAAAAGAAATGGTTAGACCGTATGTTAAAAAATTCTTCCAGAAAACTGGATTTGCCCAGAAGATCAATTTTATGTAAATCCTACTGGAAAATTTGTCATCGGAGGGCCAGATGGAGATACGGGACTAACCGGTAGAAAAATTATTGTAGATACTTATGGTGGAGCAGCTTTGCACGGTGGAGGAGCATTTTCTGGAAAAGATCCAACTAAAGTAGATAGGTCAGCAGCTTATATGGCAAGGTATCTTGCTAAGAACATAGTTGCATCAGGTATAGTAGATAAAGCAGTAATACAATTATCTTATGCAATTGGTGTTTCTCAACCTCTGTCTATTTATCTAGATGTTTTTCAAGAAAACCAAAACTTGGTAGAAAAAATTATTAAAATTATTAAAAATAATTTTGATTTAAGTCCTAGAGGAATACGAAATAAATTAGAATTAAATAAGCCAATTTATAGAAAAACAGCTGCTTATGGACACTTCGGAAGAGTTCCCGAGGCCGATGGTTCATTTAGCTGGGAAAAAATAGATTCCTCAGGTATTTTCAAACAGCAAATATAATGATTCAACAAAAAATTTTCTTTGGAAGAGTTCAATCACGAAAGCTTTCTCTAGAAAAAAAAAAATTCTAGATAAAAATTATAAAAAATTTTTATTCCATCCAGAGAAATTAATTAAATCTAAACCAATTATTTTAGAAATTGGATTTGGTATGGGACAAAATCTAATTGAATTAGCTCAAAAAAATCCAGACAAATATATTGTGGGTGTGGACCCTTTTATGAATGGTGTTGCAAGTGTAATAAATACATCTGTAGAAAAGAATATTAAAAATATTTTACTATTTCCTTACCCTGTGCAAACATTTTTTGAAAAATTTGAAAAAATAATTTTTGAAAAAGTTTTTATGCTATTTCCAGATCCCTGGCCAAAAAAGAAGCATCATAAAAGAAGATTATTCAGAACAGAGTTTGTTAAAACCATATTAAAAAAAATATCCAAACAAGGAAAACTATATTTTGCTACCGATAATCAAAATTATTATGATGAAGCCTTAATAGCTTTGCATAAAGAAAATTTTAAAGAGATGCCAATTGAAATTAAAAAAACGGATACAAAAGAGCTTATTTTGACTAAATATTTTCTAAGAGCTAAAAAATTAGGAAATAAAGTCAATTTTTTAGTTATTGTAAAATTATAGATATTAGAGTAATTTGCATAAAATTTAACAATTAAGAAATGGGCTTAGGCCCTTTTTTTTTACGAAAAATCATAATGCTAAATAACAGAATTGATAGCACAGAACTGATAAGAATAGCCGACGCTGTGGCTGATGAAAAATCTATAAGCAAAGACTTAGTTCTTAGTTCTATGGAAAGTGCGATTGAGAAAGCTGCAAAAACTAGGTACGGTAACGAAAACGAAATCTATGTTCTAATTGACCGCTCTACTGGAAAAATTGAATTAGGCCGAAAACTAAAAGTAGTAGAAAGAGTGATGAATAGTCATTCTGAAATCAGTTTAAAAGAAGCTTTGCTAAAAAAAGATGATGTTAAAATAGATGATATTATTAATGAGGAATTACCACCAGTAGATTTCGGAAGAATAGCAGCCCAAACCGCAAAGCAAGTTATTTCTCATCAAATTAGAGATGCAGAAAGAGATAGGCAATTTGAGGAATTTAAAGACAAGGTTGGAGAAATTTTAAGTGGCATCGTTAAGAGATCCGAGTACGGAAATATCATTGTAGATTTACAAAAATCAGAAGCAATCATTCGAAGAGAAGAACTTATCCCTAGAGAGAACCTAAAAAATGGAGATAGAATTAAAGCATACTGTTATGACGTTAGAAGAGAAAGCAAAGGACCTCAAATATTTTTATCAAGGGCACATCCTCAATTTTTAGCGAAACTTTTTCAACAAGAAGTTCCAGAAATTTATGAGGGGACCATTAGCATTAAATCAGTAGCAAGAGATCCTGGTAGCAGAGCTAAAATATGTGTTCAGTCAAAAGATAGCTCCATTGATCCCGTAGGCGCTTGCGTGGGGATGAGAGGAAGCAGAGTCCAGGCAATTGTAAATGAACTACAAGGTGAAAAAATAGATATTATTAACTGGACTGAAGATGCGGCGTCATTAGTTAAAAGTGCATTATCACCAGCAGAAGTAATGAAGGTAATCATTGCACAAGATGAAAGAAGAATTGAAGTTGTAATAGACGAAAATAATTTAAGTAAAGCAATTGGACGAAGAGGACAAAACGTTCGTTTAGCATCTAAACTGTTAGATTATGAAATTGATATTTTAACAGACAAAGAAGAATCCGAAAAAAGACAATCTGAATTTAAAGGAAATACAGATAAGCTGGTTAAAAATTTGGAGATAGATACTACTATGGCTCAATTACTTGTTGCCGAGGGATTTTCAACAATTGAAAAAATTTCTTCAGCAAGTATCGAAGATTTTTTAAAAATCGAAGGATTTGATGAAGAAATTTCTACAGAGCTAAAAAATAGAGCAAAAGAATTTATAGAAGAAGAAGCAGCTGAAGTTGCTAAAAAAGTTAAAGAACTTGGCATTGAAGATGATTTGGCCGGTCATAAAGGACTTAGTCTCGGGATGTTGCTAATTTTAGGGGAAGAAAATATTAAAACTTTAAAAGATTTTGCAGAACTAGCAACAGATGAGCTTATTGGTGGATACGATGAAATTAAGGGAAAAAGAGAAAAATTTGATGGTATTCTTGAAGAATTTGACATTTCTAGAAAAGATGCAGACGATTTAATTATGCGTGCTAGAAAAAAAGTTTTCGACATTTAGTGAGAACTAAGGTGAAAAACAATGACTATAAAAGAAAAGAAAAAAAAGTTAACGCTAAAAAATTTTACTGGCAGTGCACCCAGTTCTGTAAATAAAACACAAGCACAAAAAACATCTGCAATTTTTGGAAAAAAAGAAAATAAGGAACCAATCGCGCCAGTTGTTACTTCAGCAAATACAGAAACAGAAACAGTTGTAAAACCAGCTTTTACCCCAAAAATAATTGGTGAACCTGAAAAACCAAAATCTACAAAAGAGTGGGCGAAGAAAAAAATAGAAGAAGAATTATCTTTAAAAGCTGACAAAAAATCAGCAGGTAAAAAAAGAGATTATAGACTTACAGTTACAAAAGCTTTATCCGAGGATGAGGAAGAAGAAAATAGAGCGCGAAGTCTTGCTTCAGTAAAAAGGGCAAGAGAAAAACAGTTTAAAAGACAATCGAACGACACTAGCGAAGACACTCAAAAAAGTCACAAGACAAGTTAGAATTCCAAAAGTAATAACAATACAAGAATTAGCAAATAGAATGGCCGAGCGAGCAAGCTCTGTTATTAAATTTCTTCTAGAAAAAAATGTAAAAGTAACCATTAATCACAGTATTGACCAAGATACGGCAGAATTTATTGTAAATGAATTTGGCCACCAAGTTATTAAAGATGAAGAGCCTGATCAGTTATTAAAAAATATTTTATCAAAAGATAAAAATTTAAAAAATGCGGTATCAAGACCACCGGTGGTCACTATTATGGGACATGTAGATCATGGAAAAACTTCTTTATTAGATGCTTTTCGTCAAGCAAATGTAGTTGCAACAGAGCATGGGGGAATAACACAGCATATTGGCGCCTATCAAACAACAGTAAACGATAAACATTTAATTACGTTTATTGACACCCCGGGCCATGCAGCATTCACTGAAATGAGAGCTCGTGGATCAAAAATTACAGATATCGTTGTGTTGGTTGTTGCGGCAAATGACGGAATTAAACCACAGACTGTAGAAGCAATACAACATGCTAAAGCAGCTAAAGTTCCAATTATAGTGGCAATTAATAAGTGCGATTTACCAGGTGCAGATGCAAATAAAGTAAGAAACCAACTTCTGGAACATGAGTTAATAGTAGAAGAAATGGGCGGAGATGTTTTAAGCGCAGAAATATCAGCATTAAAAAAGACAAATTTGGAAAAATTAAAAGAATTAATTATTTTACAGGCAGAATTATTAGACATGAAATCTGATCCCAGCGTTGCTGCCGCTGGTATTGTCATTGAATCAAGATTAGACAAAGGAAGAGGACCAGTATCCACAGTGTTAATCACAAAAGGAACTTTGAGAAGAGGAGATTTATTTGTTAGCGGTGCTTCAAATGGGAAAGTCAGAGCTATTTATGATTATACCGGTAAAATAATTGACGAAGCCCTTCCATCCACACCTGTTGAGATTGTGGGTTTTCAAGGAGTTCCTAATGCTGGCGATGATTTTGTAGTAGTAGAAGATGACTCTAAAGTGGAAGAAATTGTTGAGTTTAGAAAACAAGAACTTAAAGACAAAAAAATAGCAGCTACTAAAAAAAATGATATTTTTGGAGAAACTGCAGCTGAAGAGAGTTTTAATATTATATTAAAAACAGACGTAAATGGTTCTTTAGAAGCGTTAGCAAATGCTATTGAAAAAATCCAAGTTGAAAATATTAAACCTAAAATAATTTTATCATCAGTTGGTCCGATTACTGAAACGGATGTAACTTTAGCAAAAGCATCGAACGCAATATTGCTTGGGTTTAATATAAGACCAAATAAAGAAGCCAAAGATTTGGCGCGTAGTTATAAATTAGAAATTCTATATTTTAATATTATTTACGAAGCCTTGGATCATATTACAAAAAAAATATCTGGATTACTGGCACCTGAAACTAAAGAAGAAAGCCAAGGTTCTTGTGAAGTATTGGAGGTTTTTTCTGTTTCCAAAGCTGGCAAAGTTGCTGGAGTTAAAGTTATAGATGGAGAAATTAAAAATAATTCTGAAATACGACTAGTTCGCGATGGTGCGGTTATATACACAGGGAAAGTAAGCAGTTTGTTTAGGGAGAAAAACGAAGCCAAAGAAGTCAAGGCAGGCTTAGAATGCGGAGTATCACTTAGAGATTTTAACGATATTAAAAAAGGTGACATTCTAGAAGTATTTAAGACAATCACAGTCGAAAGAGAAATTTAATGGATTATGAAAATACTTCCAAGCCGCTATCGCAAAGACAGCTCAAAGTAGGTGAAACTTTAAAAAAAATCATAGCAAATCTTTTTATTAAAGATCAGATTGTCTTACCGTCCATATCAACCAGAAATATTACAATAAGTGAAGTTAGAGTAAGCCCAGATTTACGACATGCAAGGGTATATTTTATGCCCCTATCAGGAAACGAGCCAGAAGTGGCTCTTAAAATATTAAATCAATTTTCCTACGAGGTGAAAAAGAGAGTTAAAACAGCATGGACAGCAAAATTTTTACCAAACTTAAAATTTGTTCTAGACCAGTCGTTTGATTACGCAGAAAAAATTGAAAAAATTATAATTGAAAATTCTAAATCAAAATGAACGGCTGGATTAATATTTATAAACCAAAAGGATACACATCAACTTATTGTTTAAACGTAATTAAATCTAAATTTAAACTAAAAAAAATTGGTCATGCTGGAACATTGGATCCATTAGCAGAGGGAATATTGCCAGTTGCTATTGATGAAGCTACAAAATCTATTCCTTATTTATCAGAATTAAAAAAAACATATTTTTTTGAAGCAGTGTGGGGAAAAGAAACTTCCACTTTAGATGCGGAGGGAGAAGTGACACATTCTTCTGAAATTATACCTTCTAAAGAAAGCATCAAAAAAAAATTAAATTCCTTTATTGGAACCATTGAACAAGTTCCTCCAAGATACTCCGCAAAAAAAATTAATGGTGAGCGTTGTTATAATCTAGCAAGAAATAATCAGACATTCGATTTAAAAGCACAAAAAATTCAAATTTATAATATTAAAATAGTTGCGCATGGTGAAGGAAGGACATCTTTTTTGGTTCATTGTGGTTTAGGAACCTATGTTCGTAGTCTAATTAGAGATATAGCTTATTCTTTAAATACATTTGGTTATGCCTCTAAAATTGTAAGACGTAGATATGGTCAATTCACACAAAAAAGCTCATTAAATATGGATTTTATCATTAAAAAAATGGAAAAAAAAGAACTCCAAAAATACTTACTTGAAATCAATAAGGTTTTAATACATATACCATCCATAAAATTAGAAGATAAAAGAATAAAGCTTATTAAAAACGGAATGAAAGTAAGCATGTTGGAAGAGTTTGGAGAAATTGATCTTAAGAAGTTAATAGCCCAAAATCAAAACCAGGTACTCGCATTCGGAGAGTTGAAATCTGGATTTTTTTATCCCAAAAGAATTTTAAATATTTAAAAAAAACTATGCCAAAGAAAAAAATTGAAAAAAAAGAAATTATAAAAAGTCTACAGAAACACAAAACTGATGTTGGTTCATCAGAAGTTCAAATCGGAATTTTGACAGAACGAGTTAAGTACCTAACAACTCATTTTGCTAAAAATAAAAAAGACAAGCATTCCAATACTGGATTAGCTAAAATTATTTCTCGAAGAAAAAAATTATTAGAGTATTTGAGTAAAAAAGAGCCTTCTACTTATAAAAAAGTGTTAGAGCAGTTAGGTTTGCGTAAATAAAACTACATGTTCAACATCGTAAAAAAAGAAATTAATTGGGGCGGTAAAAAATTAACTTTAGAAACAGGTAGAGTTGCAAGGCAAGCAGACGGAGCGGTTATGCTTACTTGTGGTGACACGGTCATTTTAGCAACAGCAGTTGCAGCAAAGTCAGCAAAACCAGATATAGATTTTTCCCTTTAACAGTTAATTATCAAGAAAAATATTATGCCTCAGGAAAAATTCCCGGTGGCTACTTTAAGCGTGAAGCGAGACCAACCGAATCTGAGACATTAATTTCAAGATTAATTGACAGACCAATCAGACCACTATTTCCAAATTCTTTTAGAAATGAAGTTCAGGTACTACCTACTGTAATATCTTATGACAAAGATAATGACCCAGAAGTTTTAGCGTTAATTGCCAGTTCCGCAGCTTTGGCTATATCAGGAATTCCTTTTATGGGGCCTGTTGCAGCCGCAAAAGTTGGAATGATAGATGGAAATTTTATATTAAACCCAACTAAAGAACAAATCGTTAGCTCAAGTCTAGAACTAGTTGTTGCTGGTACTGCTGATGCTGTTTTGATGGTTGAGTCTGAAGCATCAGGCTTATCAGAAAAACAAATGCTAGATGCGGTTAAATTTGGACACGATAAAGCAAATGAAGTTATTAATTTGATCAAAGAATTTGCAAAAGAAGCAGCGAAACCTAGATGGATTATTGAAGAAAAAGATTACACAGAACTAAAAAATAAAATTTCAACGGCAGTATCTGCAGATTTACAAAAAGCTTTTGATCAAAAAGATAAACAAACAAGATCTAATCTTATTGGTGAAGCTAAAGAAAAAACAAAAAAACTATTTGATGGTGATGAAACATATTCAGCAGTTGAAATTAATGATCAGTTTAAAAATGTCGAAAAAGAAATTGTAAGAACTCAAATTCTTAAAGACTCAAAAAGAATTGATGGAAGAAAATTAAATGAAGTTAGAGATATTAGGTGTGAAGTAGGTGTTTTACCTAAAGTCCACGGTTCCGCATTATTTACTAGAGGAGAAACACAAGCTTTAGTCGTTGCAACTTTAGGAACGCAAGATGATGAACAAAGATTAGAAACATTAGACGGATTAGTTAGATCTAGATTTATGCTTCACTATAATTTTCCCCCATTTTCAGTGGGAGAAGTTGGAAGAATTGGAACCGGCAGAAGAGAAATTGGTCACGGAAAATTAGCATGGAGAGCAATTAATGCATCTCTACCTTCAAAAGAAGAGTTTCCTTATACGTTTAGAATAGTTTCCGAGATTACAGAATCAAACGGTTCTTCTTCAATGGCTACTGTTTGCGGATCTTCACTGGCTTTAATGGACGCTGGTGTACCTATTAAAAAACCAATTGCTGGAATTGCGATGGGTTTAATTAAAGAAGGTAATGATTACTCTATCCTTAGTGACATATTAGGAGATGAAGATCATTTGGGAGATATGGATTTTAAAGTTGCAGGAACAGACGATGGAATTACTTCGTTGCAAATGGATATAAAAATTACTGGGATTACTTTTGAAATAATGGAAAAAGCTTTAGCACAAGCTAAAGAAGGCCGAATTCATATTTTGGGAGAAATGGC
>FUWD013024015.1_pt1 | contig 11501 bp, 16 predicted proteins | sample 1063281 | NCBI WGS metagenome assembly FUWD01 (sample SAMEA79048168, study PRJEB19326) | metagenome | biome: marine
TTTACTTCAGCAAAAGATACAAATCTATTTCCACTTTGGCATGCTGCATCGTGGAAAGATAAATTAGGTATGTTGGATAAATTTGAGGATGATAGATTGGTTGGATTTGGAAAAAAAATTATATATCAAGAATCCCCAGAAACTCTTCCAAAAGAAATCTTCAAAAGCATCAAAAGAGAAATAGCGAAAAGAATCTTAAGCGAAAAGAAAGAAAAATGGTGGACTTGTAAAGAGTTTTATTATGAATGCGACAATTTACGAGATAAATATACAAACGAAAATGATAAAGAAAAACTAAAATTTTTAGATGAACTGAATGAATTTGTGATGTCAATACAAAAAAAATATGAAAATGTTTGATGTGAATAATTTAAAAAAATTATTTTTATCAGTTGAAATAAAATTATTTCTTTATATATAGAACTTATGACAACAGTTAAAGTTACAGATGAAAATTTTGATGCAGAGGTTATTAAAGCTGCCAAACCCGTCATAGTTGACTTTTGGGCCGAATGGTGCGGCCCATGTAAAATGATCGGTCCCGTGTTAGAGGAAATCTCAGGTGAGATGTCCGATCAAGTTATAATTGCTAAACACAATATTGATGATGAGCCGAATACTCCAACTAAGTATGGAATTAGAGGAATACCTACAATGTTACTATTTAAAGAAGGAGAATTAAAGGCTACCAAAGTTGGAGCGACAACGAAATCCAATATTGTTTCTTGGATAAAAGAAAATATTTAATTTAAATTTAAGACTTCACCTACCAAATATAAACTTCCCACAATCAAACAGATATTGTTTTGATATTTATTTATTAATTGGATGCTTTCTTCGATACTGTTGTTCAAATTAATTTTTTCTTTAATTCCGTTTAATTTGTTTTTGAAGTCTTCCTTTGAAATTGACCCTTCTTGGTTCGGTATATCTATTAAAGTAATAGATTTTACTATTATTTTTTAAACATTTAATAAAACCTCGATGATCTTTGTCTTTCATCATTCCAATTATTAAATGTACATCTTGATTCTGTTGTTTTATCCAGTTTGCAATTGCTTTTGCAGCATTAATATTATGGCCTCCATCACAAATCAATCTATTTGATCCTATAATTTTTTTAAGTTTTCCAGACTTAATTTCTTGAAGCCTCCCTTTTAAATCAATTTTTATTATTGCATTTTTTATATCCTTATCTTTTGTATTAAATAATTTTCTAGATGTAGCAATAGATGTGCTTATATTTAAAAGTTGATGATTCCCCAATATATTTGGCTCAGGTAAAATTATTGATCCCTCATTGTCTTCGTATTGAATAAAAGAATTTTCTGCTTTTAAAATGTTAAAATCTTTTCCAAAAAAATATTTTTTTGACTGATTATTACTCAAAGCGTTTTCTATTTTTGATGTTATTTTTTTATCATCTTGTTTATTAACAAATATATTTGAGTTTAATAAATTTACAGTTTTTTCATGGATTATTCCTTCTATTGTTTTATTTTGAATCCATTGTAAGTGATCTAGTCCGACAGAACCTATTATAGAAGCTAGGTTTTTTTTAAAAACATTAGTACTATCAAATTGATGAAAAAGACCTGCCTCAATTAATGTTATATTGTTTTTAAACTGTTCGCAGTATTTTAAATATGTACATGTTAAAATTTCAAAGAGTGTTGCTTGGCCATCGCCTAAAGTTTTTTCAACATCTTCAAGTAAACTAATAAGAATTTCTTCACTTATTTCTTTATCATTGAATACAAATCTTTCCGTATAAGATTGAAGATGAGGAGAAAGGTATAAATTGCATTTATAACCTGATTGATTGAGTATGGCCTTTAGGCTTTGGCAGATACTATATTTAGAGTTTGTACCTACAACGGAAATTACATTATTTAATCTATCTTGAGGATTTCCCAATTTGTTTAAAAGATTAAAAGTTCTACCTAATGAAAGATCTAACTTTTTATGATGCTTTTGCTGTAGTTTTGAAATTAGCTTCTGAAGTTTCATCTGATATTTTAGTAATTATATCAGAATTTTTCTTTAACAATATTGATAAAAGGGAACTTATTTTTTCTTGTAAATCTTTTCTTTCAACAATTAGGTCAACAAATCCACATTCTTGAACATATTCTGCACGTTGAAAATTTTCTGGTAAATCCTCTTTTACCGTAGCCTGAATTACTCTACGTCCAGCAAATGCAATTAAAGAATTTGGTTCTGCAAGAGTAATATCTCCCAACATGGCAAAAGATGCCGTGATTCCACCAGCTGTCGGATCAGTAAAACAAATTATATAAGGAATGTTATTTTTCTTTAATTCATTGACAGCCAAAGTTGTTCTTGTCATTTGCGTAAGAGCTATCGGCGACTCCATCATTCGTTGGCCTCCGCCACAAGGAAAAAATACAAATGGGTTATTATTGTCTATAGCATGTTGAATACCTGTAATGATAGCTTCACCCTCTGCTGAGGCAATACTGCCACCAATAAAATTAAAATTAATTGTGCCAGCTGTAATATTTATTCCATTTATATTTCCCCTTGCTATCATTACGGCACAGTCTTGGTTAGTTTTTTTCCTAGCCTCTTTTAGTCGATCAGTATATTTTTTTGAGTCTTCGAATCCTAAAGGATCATCTTTAGGTATGGGTGTCTTTATTATTTCATAATTATTTTTTCCAAAAAAAATATCAAATCTTTGTCGACAACTAATTCTATGATGTTTGCCACAAGAATTACAAACCCAAAAACTTTCTTCTAGTTCTTTTTTTAAAATTGGTCCTTTGCAACAAGATGTCCAATCACTACTTTCAATTTCTTCTTTAGTTGGTCTTTTCTTTAATACTTTTTTTATTTTTTCACCAATATGAAGAACACGTTTTATCCAATTCATGATATTTTACTTTTCAATCTTGATACCATCCTAACAACATTTGTGACAGGATTTTGTCTTTTTTTTAAAGATTCTGAAATTTTTTTACATAATGCACTTCCTATCACTAAACCATCAGCTTTTTTTAGGCATGCAATGGTTTTTTCAGTTATTCCAAAGCCAATTACTACATTTTTTGACCTATTTATTTTTTTGATAGCCATATAATTTTCTAAAATTTTTTTTGGAGAAACTTTAAGTTTACCCCCTGTAGTTGACAACATGCTTATATAATAAATCATATCATGTGAGTTGCTAATAATACTTTTCATTCTTTTTTTTGATGTAGTTGGAGACAAAAGCTGTACAAAAGTGATAGATTTTTTTTTGCATTTATTTGCAAAAATTTTGTTATCAGGCCAAGGTAAATCAACCACTATCAAACCATTCACTCCAACTTTTTTACATTTGTTTAAAAAATTATTTTCCCCATATTGATATATCATGTTGTAATAACCCATTAAAATTAGAGGTTTAGCATTTTTATTTTTTTTGAAATTTTTAACGATTTGAAAAATATCTTTCATTTTAATTCCATTATTAATCGCTCGATAAGAAGATGTTTGAATTTGCCCACCATCTCCAATTGGCGTATTGTGTGGGAAACCTAATTCACATATATCCACATATTTTGAAATTGAATTTAGTAACTCGAGAGATTTTTTTTTTGTATTGTCTCCCGCAACTGTATAAGTTAATAAAGCAGGCCTTTTTTCTCTTCTAGTTTTTTTAAATGCTAGGCTGATTGATGATATTGTCATTTTTTAAATTCCTAATCTTTGCTTTAGGATATCTCTGTCCTTCTGGGCATCTCCACAAGAATTTACAATTATGATTGTATCCTTGCTTAATCTTGGGGCTATTTTTATTGCTTCGGCAAATGCGTGACTTGGTTCTAAACTTGGATTTAAATTTTCATATTTTGTCACTACTTTATAGGCATTTAAAGCTTCCTCATCACTAGCTGCAGTATATCTTGCTCTTTTTGCATCTTTTAAAAAACAATGCAATGGAGAAACCCCTGGATAATCTAAACCAGCACTAATAGATTCAGTTTCTTCTATTTGACCTTCTACATTCTGATTTACATATTGAGCTGCACCATGTAAAATTCCAATTTTTGACCCATAAGTTAATGGTGCGGCATGTTTTTTACTTTTTTTGGTCCACCAGCTTCAATGCCAACAAGCTCAATTTGTTTTTTATCATAGTGCATAAATTCATTCCAAAATCCAAAACTTGAAGAACCTCCTCCAATACAGTTTAGCAATTTTAATTTTTTTGGAACTGTCCCAAATTCATTCTTAATTTGAATTAAAAGCTCCCGGGAAATTTGCGATGTACTCCATCCACAAATTTTGACAAATATATTTGGACCGACTGTACTGCCAACAGCCATGTGGGTTGTATCGCAATTTGACACCCAATATCTCATACATTCGCTAACAGCATCAACAAGGGTTTGACTGCCTGAATAAACCGGAACTATTTTGGCTCCATTTTTTCTCATAGCATCACAATTTGGTTTTTGTCTTTTAATATCTTTTGTGCCCATGAATATCTTACATTTTAATCCAAATTTTTTTGCAGCCATACTTAACATTTTGCCTGCATATCCAGCCCCAGTGTCACCAACTATGTATTTTTTTCCTGCTCTTTTGGCGATAAGACTATGAACAGTAGCATTGTAAATTTTATGAGCTCCACCATTCGCTTCTGACACAATCTTTGCCCAAATCTGGGCTCCATTTAAATGATCTGTTAAATTTTCTAGTTTAATGAATGGAGTAGGGGCTCCAACCCAGTTTTTAAAATAGTAATCTCGTTCTTGGATAAATTTTTTATCTTTCCTTAATTTCCCAAACAAAATTGCAAGATCTTCGACGGGTTTTTTTAAAGTTTCAGGTATAAAATTTCCTCCAAACTTTTCTCCCCAAAAACCATTTTTATCGTGTTGATCGATTAAAGGTATACCTTTTTTAATTTTCATTGTTAAGTTTTTTCAAATTATTCAAAAAATTTTTAATTTTTGATATATCTTTTACTTTATTTGTTTCTAAAGCACCAGAAACATCAACTACATCAGCTAAATTAAAAATTTTTTCAAGTTTATCAATGTTAATATTTCCAGCTATCATTTTCGTAACATTGCTTTGGATTGAATTTATCCAATCAAAATTCCAGTCCAAACTTAGTTCAAATCCCGAACTATCCCAGAGAATAATATCAGCAATCCTTTCATACTGTTTATAATTAAAGATATCTTTCTTATTTTTAACTTGAATGGCTATAATTATTTTTTATTAAATTTTAATTTAATATCAGAAATTAATTTTTTATTATAATTTCCATAGACTTGAAAATAATCTATATTTAATTTTGAAAATTTTTCTAACTCTTCATTTTTTGGATTAACTAATACGCCAACATATTTTGTATCCTTTTTTTCTATATTTGTTAATTCTTTTGCTTTTTCTAATTGAATAAATCTATGGCTTTTAGGATAGTTTAAAATGAAACCACAATAATTAGCCCCAAGATCAACGCAAGTTTTTACTTGCTCGGCATTTGAAAGGCCACATATTTTTACTTTCATTAATTTAATTTAATGATTTAATTAATCTTTGTATATTTTTTTTAACATTTCCTTTAGTAATGCTTCTGCCAATAACAATTGAATTTGATCCATTTTCAAAAGCTTTTTTTGGAGTCATGATGCGTTTCTGATCTTTATTTTTATCGCCCGCTAATCTGATACCAGGAGTAATGATTTCTTTTTTAAAAATTTTCTTAACATAAGGAACTTCATGAGCGCCACAAACAAAGGCATCTAAATTTGCTTTTTTGGCCAACCTAGCTTGTTGAATAACTAAACTTTTAATTGATCTTGTATGACCAGTTTGTTTTAATTGTTTATCATTTAGCGATGTAAGCGTACTAACTCCAACTATTTTAGTCTTGCCAGAAACTTTTTTTGTAGCTTTTAACGCATCTAGACCCGAACTTATATGAATTGTTAAATAATTTACTTTTAAATCTTTAATAGCTTTTACAGTGGAAACGCAAGTATTTGGGATATCATTTAATTTTAAATCAGCAAATATAATTTTTTTTTTATTTTTGAAACATAGGATCTACCATTTTTTGTATTAAGAAACTCTAAACCAAATTTATATCCAATTTTTAACTTTTTTGTCTGAGTAAGTTTAATTATCTTTTTAACTTTTGAAATATTATTAGCATCACAAGCTATAAAAATTTTTTTATTCATTATTATTTATTTTTTAAAAAGTTTTTACTCATTTTAAATCGTATTTTTTTTTTTCTTGGAGTTTCAATTTTCTCACCAGTTCTTGGATTTCTTGACAGTCTAGCTTTTTGAGTTTTTATTGACCAGGTACCAAAGCCTCTTAATTCAACGTTTTCTCCTTTATTTAACGCCGACTTAATTTCATTAAGAATGATATTTAAAGATTTTTCTAAATCTTTTTTTAAAAAATTGGGGTAATTATCAGATAATTCTTTTAGAAGCTTAGATTTTACAATAGCCAACTTAGATTACTTTTTTTATTTTTTTTTGTTTTTTTTAATTCATCTGATAAAGACGAAAATGGAAGATTTTTGCCTGAAAGTGGTGAACTAAATTTAGAAACTGCTTCTTTATTTTTTAATTCTTCTAACAATTTTATACTAAGTGAGACTTTTCTTTTGCTAAAGTCTAATTCTGCGATTGCAGCATCAATACGTTCAGAACCAACGAATCTAGAAGGTCTGGCATCAGCAGAATTAATTGCAATTTGTGATTTTTTTATTACAAAATCTAATTTACACCCCTCTGGTTTGACCATAAGACCTTTAGCATCAGAACTTACAACCTTCACAGTAATTGCATCATTTATCTTCTTATCCTTAAACCAATCAAAAGGATCTGCTTTAGTTTGGCGTAACCCAACCCTAATTTTTTGTTGATCTTTTTTAATTTCTAATACTTTTACTTTAAGTTTATCACCTTTTTTGTACTTTTTTAATTCAACTTCAGAATTTTTTTCATATGTAAGATCATTACAATGAAGAAATGCATCAATTTCTAAATTATCTATTTTTAAATATAAAGCATATTCGCCAATTGTACTTACAACACTTTCAACTTCAGTTCCAACTGGGTATTTTTTTTCCATCAATTCATATGGATTTTCTTTAGTTAGACGGTGAGAAATAGCAACTCTTCTTTTTCCTTTGTCAATTTCAGTAATTACACATTCAATTTCATCGCCTACTTTAAACATGTTTTTTGCAGAAGGATTTTTCTTTGTCCAACTTAATTCACTAGAATGTAGCAAAGTAGAAAGTCCAGGCTCTAATTCACAAAATGCTCCAAAATCCATTATTTTAACAACTTTTACTTTATATGGTTTACTTAATTCATAGTTAGAAATGTGTTCAAAAGGATCGGGAGAGAGTTGTTTTATACTACAGCCAACTTGTAATTTTTCTTTATCAACGCTAATAACTAATAAGTCATGTTTTTCTCCAATATTAAAAATTTCATCAGGGTGATTTATTCTTGAGTAACTTATCTCTTGTAAATGCACTAGTACGTCTAATTCAGAATTCACATCAAAAAAGCACCCAAAACTAGAATAACCTTTAACTACTGCATTTTTAATTACATCCCCAACCTTATATTTTTCAATAATTTTTGCTTTATCTTCTTTTTTACTTGTAGAAATTATTTGTCGTCTTGAAACACAAGCATTTCCTCTAATTTTGTCTAATTTAATTAACGCGAATTTTTGAGGCTCATTCATTAAATGAGAAATATCTTTTAGTGGCTTATCTGAAATTTGAGATCCAGGACAAAACATTAATGATCCAGTTTCAATATGTTCAACTATAACACCACCTTTGCATTTTGATGTAATTTTACCCATTATAGGTTTATTTTTTTCATAAGCTTTTTCCAATTCAAACCATCCTTTAATTTTTTGTGCTTTTGATACTGAAACTATAACTTCGCCATTTCTATCTTCAATTCTTTCAAGTAAAACTGAAATTTTATCTCCAACATTAATATTTTCATAAATTTTTATATTTTTTACTTCGTTAATATCTAACATCGGCTCTGATTTTAAACCTTCAATAAATAAGAATATGAATTTTTCTGTAATTTTGGCAATTTTTCCCTCTACAATTTTACCTTCTTTTATTTTATTCTTTGATAACTGGCTATTTAGCAACTTAACAAATTCTTTCGATGCAGGAGTTGTTATTTCTTTATAAATTTCCATTAATTATTAATTTTTTATCAATTATTTTTTTAATTTTTAAAAAGCATGCTTTTTTAGATAAATTTGTAGTATTAATCAAGATCGAATCTATTGTTTTTTTAAGGGGCGATATTTCTCTGTTATAATCACTTTTATCCCGTTTTTTAATGCTTTTAAGCACTTCGTTATATGGTATTTTTTTGTTAAGTCTTTTTAGTTCTAAATATCTTCTTTTTGCCCTTGTTTCAATGCTTGCAGTTATGAAGAACTTAAAATCTGCATCAGGAATAATTTTATAAGTTATATCTCTTCCATCCAAGCAAGATCCATTATATTTTTTTGGTGGATTATATGCACATTTAATCTGAAAATTATGAACTAATTTTCTAATTTTTTTATCTTTTGCAATAATTGATGCCATTGTTCCAGCTTCATTAGTTAATAATTTTTTTTCTTGTAAATCAGCCATTTTTAAATTTTTCATTTTTTTAATTATAAAAGAAGAATCAAATTTTTTTGAATTTTTAAGTTTATAATACCCTAAAAATCGATAAATTTTTCCAGTATCTAAATATAATAATTTATAATGTTTTGAAATTATCTTAGCTTGCGTTCCCGCACCAGCAGCAGCTGGACTATCTATAGCAATTTTTATATTTCTTTTTAACTTCATAGATTTATTTTTGATCTTAGTTCTTTTTTAAGAATTTTGAAAAATGATGGAAATGAGGTTTTAATTGATTCTGGATTGTGTATCTTCCACTTTCCACCAAGGGTTAGTGCTGCGATAGTGCTCATTGCCATCACTCTATGGTCTTTTAAATAATTCTTTATTTTGTATTTATTATTTAATTTTAAGTTTGGTTGTCCCCAGATTTTAATTCCATGATTTTTAATTAATTTATTTTTAACACCCATCATACTTAAAATTTTTGAGCCCCAATCTAATCTTCTAGATTCTTTTTTGTTCAATTCTTCAAGATTTTTGAAGTAAGAAACTCCCTTAGCTTTAGCAGCAACAAGAAAAATTATCAGAAATTCATCGATGGCACTAGTATTTAATTTAGATGGACAATTTATTGATTTTAAATATTTAGCACTTCTTACATGAATATCAGCAACTATCTCACCTTTATAATTTTTTTTATTTTTCAAATTTATTTTTGCACCCATTCTATTAAGTATTTCTATAACTCCAGTTCTTGACTTATTTACACCCACTTTTTCTAAAATAAGCTTACTATCTTTTGACAATAAGGTTAGCACAATAAAAAAAGCACTAGAACTTATGTCTGAAGGAATGTTATAATTAAAGGCTTTAAAATTTTGCCTACCTTTAACTTTTATGATTTCAAAATTTTTGATTTTTTTTATTTTTATAGGAATTTTTAAATGTTTAAATAAAAGTTCGGTATGATTTCTTGAAGATTTGCATATTAGTTTTGTTTCACCAGGCGCTAATAAAGCAGCAAGCATAACGCCGCTTTTACATTGGCTAGAACCTTTAAGTTCTAAATAATTTATTGGTGTTAAATAATTGCTACCTTTTATATATAAAGGTAAAGTATTTTTATTTTTTGGATAAAAAGTTGCACCAAATTCTGTAAGAGGATCAATTATTCTTTTCATATCTCTCTTCGATAGTGATTTATCTCCTATTATTTTTATTTTTTTTGGAGAGTTAATTAGAAGTGAGCTTAGCAGTCTGACACAAGTTCCTGAATTATTTCCATTTAAAGTTAAATTATCTTTATAAACATAACTATTTAATCCATTGCCATTAATTATACAAAAATTATTTTTTTATCCCATTTAATTTTTACTCCAAGTTTTTTTAGACAATTAATTGTACTTATAACATCTTCAGATTTTAACAAATTGTAAGCTTTTGATTTTCCAATGGCTTGAGAAGCCAGGAGAGCAAAACGAATACTTAAGCTTTTATCACCATCTACTTTTATTTTTTTATTATATTTTTTTATCGTATGATTAATTATAATGGGTTTTGGCATTTTGATTTTGTATTAATTAAATTTAAATGAATCGCCGAAATATTGAGTCCTTGCAGCAATATTGTTCATAAGTTGAGAAGGGGTACCTTGAGCTATGACTTTTCCATTAGAAAGTATTATTGACGAGTCAGCCACAACCAAAATATCCCTTGCCGCATGATCACAAATAATGATTGAAATTTTTGGATTTTCTGTTTGTAAGTTTACTATTATTTCTTGAAGCATTTTGATTGTAAGCAGATCTAATGCTGAATAAGGTTCATCAAGCAACAATATTTGAGGGTCGCCTAATAGTGCTAATGCAATAACACATTTTTTACGCTGTCCACCAGATAACAATTTTGCTTTTACATCTCTTACCGAATCCAGTTCAAATTTTGAGATTAATTTATTAATTTTTTCATTTCTAATTCGATCATCTTTTAATAAAATTTCACCAACGCACTTTAAATTTTCATACAATGTAAGATCAGAAAAAAAACCACCATATTGAGGACAGAAACCTATTTTAAATTTTGTAGTTCTTTCATAAATTGGGTAATTCGTTGCATCAACGCCATTAAAGAATATTGATCCGTAAGCAGGTTTTATTAAACCAGTAATTAAATTGAAGATGGTAGATTTTCCAACTCCATTTGGACCTAGTAATCCCAAAATTTGTCCTTGATTAGCTTCAAAATTAATATTGTCTAAAATTTGTCTTTTACCAAATGATAAAGAAATTTTTTTAAGCGAAACTATAGGTTTTTGCTTTTTGAAGGATTTAATTCTAAATTTTTTTATTACAGCCATAATTATTTTTTATTTGTAATTTATCATTTTAATTTTTTCAGATTTATTATCCATAAAAATTTTAGTATTCTTTGTTATTAAATCAATTTCTAATCTATCAGCAATTAATTGCGTTCCTGGTTTGTTATAGACTATATTTTTATACATCGAAGCTTTATTATTATTAAATGATATATCTAAATTTTCACTAGTTGCTTTATGAATTAAATGAGTTAATTCGACATTCACAAAAAAATTAGTTTCATGATCTATTTTATTATAATTTGCGTATTTCGAAACTATTTTGATTGCTGGAGAGTCTTTTAGATAAATCAAAGCTTTCACATCGGTCATAAACATTTTATCTGAATTTTGAATATCAATTTTTCCAAGTTTTGAAAAAAAGTTTGTAGTAATTACCGGATCGATCAGAAAATGAATAATTTATATCTTCTATTAAAGTCCCAGTTTCTTTCTCAATTTTTATATTTATAATATCTATTTTTTTTTACGCTT
>FUWD013023396.1_pt1 | contig 11498 bp, 7 predicted proteins | sample 1063281 | NCBI WGS metagenome assembly FUWD01 (sample SAMEA79048168, study PRJEB19326) | metagenome | biome: marine
ATGTCAGTGCTACCAACATCCAGGGAGGTTCTCTTTTATTGATCAGGGGAAAGGGTGGTCGGATCCAAACACACCAGCCAAGGCAGAGTTGAGGGAGGATGCCGGTCTGGGAATAGAATGGGTGGTTGACACAGTTTCATTATTTCAGGTGCCAATCAAATTTGAAGTTGCTTACCCCCTGAATGATTCTGATTACAAAAAACCACAGTACATCCTCTTGGGAACTCTGAGTTGGTAAAAATATTTTAAACTTTTAAAACTTCAATTTGACCTTCAAGTATTCTTTTAACAATCACAACCAATTCATTCCGCGTTCTGAAATCCTAGTACAAAGATCTTTTCGTCGATTTGTGAATCTGGAACCATATGCTTCAATATAAGATTGTTTTCCTGGATCGAAATCACCTCATAGTTTTCCAGCCGTTCTCCTTGTTGCACCCAGAATTCCTGATCCTTAATTTGAACCAATGCATAAGAACCCGATGAAGTCTGAAGGATGTCTTTCAGAATCAAAATTGATTCTGGAGCAGATTGGAGTTCCAAATATTCTCGATTATCAACCTCAGATTGATGAAGATGAGCTGAATTGTTATTTTTTAGAGGATCCGTTGGAAGAGAATGATCTTTCAAAAGAGATGCGAAAGGATTGTAATCCTTTCCGGATTCGACTAGGGAGGAAGGATTACCAGCCTTCACAGTTTCAAACACAACCATGAGGAGAATCCCAAGCAGGTAAATCCGTCTTACCCCAATCAACCCCACTCTTAACTCAAAGAGCAGTTTCTTGAAAATACTGAGGCACCTCATCACCAATAGCCTGGGTTAGTTCCAATTCAAGACTCAATAATGGATCCCGTGAGTCAACCTGCAGATTCTGTAATCGAAGCCGACTAAGCAGGAAAGGTTGTTCCAGAACCTTGAGCTCCTTCAGAAAATTCTGAACATGTGCAAAGTTCCCTTCCGCGGTGAAGGAGATTCTCCAGGGGTTAGCCGAACTCCGGAAGTTTTTCTTCTGAACATCTTCTTTCTGAAGTTCGAGTCCGTTTTCCTGGAGCAATTTGCGAATTCGAGTACTGAGAATTTCCTCATCATACTTTAGAACTGGAGAAGTTCTAGATTCTGTCCCAAGCAATGATTTCTGCTTTTCAATCGATTCTTTGCTGAAAACGGCAACTCCAGGAACATCCAACTCGGACTTTATCACTCTCCAGCGATTTCCCATTCGCAGTTCCTTTTCCCATCGTGTTTTGAAAAAACCATTATAAATCATGAGGCCAAACAAGATGATCAGAAAAACTGTCAGGATGATTGGTTTCGGATCAGAAAGCTTATCCTCCCTGAAGTGAAGGATTTGGGTTTTGAAATCCACAAAATCCATCTCTAGTTGACTGGCGGAAGAATTAGTTTATCAAGCCTTAACGCTTTGTCCTGGAGTTCGTTTAAGACGGAACTGGTAAAACATAAATACGCAAAGCGAGAGAAGCATCAACATGATTAGAATAATGAAAGAGTAGTCCAGGAACTTCACCGGAACCTCTGAAATTTTTATTTCCAATTTTCCAGTATCCAATGCTTTTCCCTGCCAACTGGTGAAGGCCGTTTTATGAAGTTTCTGGTCTCCTTTGTATTTCAATTGCCCCGAAGACACTTCAAGTTGCCCCACCGGAGTGAATACCATGACCTTTTCAAGAGAATCTCTAAAGGTTTTGGTCATTACCACTTGCCCCAGAAAAGAAGAAACCGAGTATTGAAAAACCAGTTGGGTGCTTCCAGGAGGAAAGACCCTCCTGACTTCGACCCGATTTTCTCCCAGACTGAAATCAGTGCTTTGCTGTCCCATTTCATCAGGCATGCTAAAATCAGAAATAGAATCAGGCAGGTTGATCGAAAACCTGCTTTGACGCTATCGACCATATCGCTGGTTGGGTTCTTGATCTCCCACACTTCCGTCACCCGAATTTTACCAAGGCCACGTTCCAAAATCAGGGATGCCTTTTCCAGCTCCAGTACCTCTACCTTTTCTGAAAGCCCGGGAATCAACACCTCAACCTGATAAACCGAATCCTCCTCATTCATAAAAATAACATTTGACTGATGAAGCCTACCTCTGACACGGGTCCCAATCCTGAAAGCGGCCCTCAATTCCCTGGGAATATTGGGAATCCGAAAACTACCATCTTTTTGACTCTTGACCCTGGCCTGAGGACCTGTGGTGGTGATTTCACCCTGGTCGTTCACAACAAATTTAAGTAGGACAACATCCAATCCTCCGTCTGGAATCCGGACTCCTTGAGGGATCACGATGGTTCCGGATATTTCAACGGGTTCTGATGCATATACCATCAAATGAAGACAACTGGCAATGAGCAACAGGATGATTTTTAACAATTTTTCACCCTCACGGATTTTCTGCAGTGTCATATTATTTTACTGTTTATTATCCCTCCAGGGATTTCAGGTAGTCTTCTATTTCCCGAGCACGCTCTTTGGCAGTGTTGTAGTACTCCCGCACCTCTTTGACAGATTTATTTCTGGAGGCAAGTCGGTAATGTTTCAGTGCTAGTTTCCAGTTTTCTTGGAAGTGGTAGAGGGTCCCGAGTTCATAATGAATGAGTACGTACCAGGAAGAGGAAGAAGAAATTTTTCTCCCCGCCGCTTCTCGGATCCTTTTTAAGGCTGAATCATCATTCCCGCTCTGCCGGTCGAGTTGATAAATCCAATAAACTGCCTGCAGCTCACTTTTGCTGACTCCACCCCCATCAGCACGCAACAGCCAGGTTCTGGCCTGCTTGGGCTGTTTAAGATGGGTCAAACGATGATAGCCGATTTGAAAAGCGTAATACTGAAGTTCCTTACTTCGTTTCTTCTGTTTTTTGAGGGTCTCATAAGCCGCTTCATAAACCCGAGCGAGGTTGTGGTAGTTTTTCTCACGCAGATAGAGGCGTTCCAACTGGGCCACCACATTTAACCGTAGATCGATATTTTTTAGGGGAATCTTTTTCAGTGCTTTCTCGTAATATCCCTTAGCCCGCCTGCGTCCACCAAGTTTTTCCGCGGCTTCCCCCTGGTCGAGGAGCGCCTGGATGGTATCAGATGAACTTTTCTTGTATTTAGACAGAGCAGCATAGGCGGCCAGAATGCCTTCCCATTTGCTCTTTCCCTTTTTTTGTTGTTCCGCGTAGAGCAGAATATTGAAATTCTCCTGATCCAGTTTTCGTTTACCGGTTTTGAGATCTGCATAAATCTGGCTGGTCACCTCCTTCCATTTTTTCTTTTCGATCTTCTTCTGCAAGCTTTCCTGGGAAATGAAGGTTCGGACTTCCTGCTGCTTCTTTTTTTCTTCCGCGCTAAGAGGAACCACCTCAAGTGCCTTTCGGTAAAAGGATCGAGAAAGTTTGATTTGACCTAATTCTTCCGCGGCCTGAGCCCGATAAAGCAGTGAATCCAAACGGTTCGCTTTTTTGGGGGATTCCTTTTCCAACAGGGTATAGGCACTCAAAACACCGGCCCAGTTTTTTTGTTCGGCTTCTGCAGTGATGAGCAATTCGAAATTATCATCATTGAGCCGGATCAACCCGGATTCAACCTGTTCACGCAGAACCCGTGAAACCCCTTTCCAGTTCTTGCGTTTCAGTTCTTTCTGAAGTGCATCATCGGCCAGATAATTCCCAATCGATTCCTGTTGAGCCCGCTCTTTTTCATCTGCTGGTTTTAGAAGTAAAATGGCACGGTAATGTTGTTGAACCAGTGAGGGTTTTCCAACCTGATCTGCTAACTGCGCCTGGTGGAGGAGTGCGTTGAAACTTCCTGCGCGCTTCGGATCGCTTTTACGGAGCATGGAGTAGGCGCTCAAAACACCTTCAGGGTTTTCAAGCTGGGTTTCAGCATAAATCAAAAGATCGAAGGATTTTTCATCCAGTTCGCGTTTGTTCGATTCCACTTCCTGACGGATTTGAGAAGCAATACCATTCCAGTTTTTTTTCTCGATTTTCTGCTGTAGTTGATCCTCAGAGAGGAATTTTTCGATTTCCTTCTGCTTGTTGCGTTCTTCTTGATTGAGAGGAACCACTTTGAGAGCCTCTCGGTAAAATGCCCTGATACGTTTCGGTTCGTTCAGTTTTTCTGCAGCATTCGCCTGGATCAGTAATGCAGAAAGGGTTTTGACCGATTTAGGATCCCGTTTCTTTTTCAACTGGAAGGCACTCAAAACACCGGACCAGTTTTTCTGTTGTGTCTCCGAGTAGACTAAAAGATTAAAATTTTTCTGGTCCAGAGGACGCAGTCCTGATTTGCTTTCGTTCCGGATCTGTTTTGATATCCCGGCCCAGTCTTCAGCTTGTATTTTTTCCTGTAAATTCCCTTCCGAGAGAAAACTCAGAATTTCTTTCTGCTTTTCACGTTCTTCTAGATTTTTCGCAGGGACCTTGACCGCGCTGTCATAAAAAGCTCTGGATTTTTTTGTTTGTTTCAAGCGATTTGCAGCTTCCGCCTGAAGCATCAGATCAGTCACCGATTCTACAGTGTGGGAATCTTGTTTTCTTTTCAGTTCATAGGCTTCAAGAATCCCTTTCCAGTTTTTCTGCTGATTTTCCGCATTGATAAGGATCTCAAAATTTTCTCCATCCAGTATTCTTTCTCCTGCCTTGACTTCACTTCGAATCTGATGTGCAACCCCAGCCCAGTTCGAGGTTTGGGCTTTTTCCGAGAGTTCCCGTTCGGAGAGAAAACGTCTTACCTGCTTCTGTTGATCAAGTTCCTCATCACTGGCAGGTTTTCTTTCAAGCACCTTGAGGTAGAATTTATTTTCGAGCTCTGCATTGCCCAACTTTCCAGCAGCCTTGGCTTGACGCATCAATGCCTTTTGCGTTACTGCACGTTTAGGGTCCTTGCTTCGGAGCAGGACATAAGCAGAAAGCACCCCCACCCAGTTTTCAGAATTGGTTTCCGCTAGTTCAAGATAAGCGAACTGAGTCTCATCCAACTCACGGTATCCTTTTTCTACATCCTCACGGATCTGGCTGGCAACCGCAGGCCAATCCCCTTGATCAATGTTCTGTTTGAGTGTTTTCTCGGAAAGGAAGTTCCGCAAGGCTTGCTGTTGAACGACTTCCTCTTGTGTGACTGGAACCGTATCGAGTGCCCTTTGTTGAAATTTCGAAGCACGCTCAAGATCTCCTATTTTTTCGGAAGCTTCAGCCTGTTCCAGCAGTGCCGTTACGCTTTCTGCACGTTCTGGGTCCTTTTGGGCAATCAGGATATAAGCACTGAGAATACCGGCATGGTTTTGCTGACGCCTTTCGACCGAAAGCAACATTTCCGAAACCGTTTGATCCATTTCCATAAATCCTCCTTGAACATCCCTGCGGATTTGCTCCGCAGCGGCTTTCCAATCTTGCTTCTCCAGTTTTTCATTGAGCTGACTGGAGGAGAGGAAGCGTTGAATCTCCAGTTGCTGACGACGTGATGCTTCCTGAATCTGGTCCAACTCATTTGAATTTTGTGAAGGAATATCAACGACCACCTGGAATTTTTTGCTCGCATCCTCCCATTTTTGCATTTGGTGCAGCAGCAATCCCTGACGATAATGAAGACGAATGATCCAGGCTTGACTGAGCGGACGCCGATTCAAGGGCTCCAGCAAAGCCAGAGCTTTTTCGAAATCCTGTCCCTGCTCCTCCATTTCACTGATAGCCCATACGGCCTGAATTTCCTGGTCCGATTTCCCTCCACGGTCGGCTAGGGTGAACCACTTCCGGGCACATTCATTCTGTTGAAGCTCGCGGAAGCAAAGATTGCCGAGATAAAAAGCGTATTGCTGAAATTTTTCACCCTGATTCTGATCCTTTTCCAGCCAGGGCATCAGAGACGTTTCATAGAGAGAAATAATTTTTTGCTTTGATCCTTTTTCTCCATAAAGCCGTGCCAAATTGATGACAATGAACTCACGGGTTTCCAACATGGCTGATGGATCCAGATAAAGGAGGGCTTTTTCATAAAGTTCTTGGGTTTTTTCAGACTGTTCCAACTGCTGAGTCAGCCGCGCCCAGTCGAGCAGACGCTCGGTGTTCTCAAGATCTTCAGGATGGTCCTGCTGCCAGCGGCTGTAGATGATGTCCGTGCGTTTCGGGTCTTTTCGTTGGTGGGATGCGTAGACCCACAAACCATAATCCGAACCGGATAACTTTGGTGATTGCTGGTCATGAACTGCCTGGTATTCCCAAGTAACAGCTTTCCAGTCTTTCAATTCCTGGTGGGAATGAATCAGATTCGAAATGCTCCGTTCTCGGTATTCAGGAACATCCCGGATCTGCCTTAGATCCTCTCTGGCGGCCTCCCATTGTTCGAGTTTGAAAAAGCATTCTCCACGTAAGTAAAGAGCCCGTTCACGTTGTTGGGGTTGTATCGTTTTCGGAAGGGTCTGCAGTTCCTGGATCAATTCTTCACAGTTTCCTTCTTGAAACTGGACCATCGCCAATTGCAGTTGAAAAGAATTCCTGGCTTCAGCGTTCAGAGCCTCATTTTCACTGGCCCGCCCCAGAAGTTGGAGTTGTTTTTCACTCTGCCCGGTTTCCTGATAAAGTCGTGCCAGAACACCCAAAAGCTGGCCGTCATTGCGAAATTCTTCTGAATTCCGGGTGGTTTCAAAACTCTGTATCGCAAGTTTGGGACGGCCGCTTTTTTGATGCAGGATGCCGATCTGATAATGAATTCGGGGCTCAGTTTTTTCATCTTCAACAAGTTCAAGGTGTCTCTGCAGAGCATCCACCGCCGCAGGAAAATTATCCTGCTTCTCATAAAGCCTTCCTAGTCGCAGTTCGACTTCAGAAGCATAGACTTCTTCTCCACTCTCCCGATATTTTAGAAAGAACTGAACGGCTTTTGCGTGATCCTCTTTCTGTTCGAAAAGACGCCCCATTCGGTAATGGACTTCAGAACGATATTGTGAAGCCTCGGTATCAAGATAGTTTCTATAGGCTAGGAATGCCTCTTCGGGTTTTCCGAGAAGTTCCAAAATCACTCCTCGCCTGAAATGGGCCAGGTGCAGATATTTTTGAACAGATGCCTGTTTATTAAGTTTTTGAGCCTGACTGAGGAAAGATTGGTAATGCCGTTCCAGTTTTTTCAGGATGGTTCCAGGAACCTCGAACTCAGGATCGTCCTGAATTGGAGCCATTGCTTTAGAAAATCCTGTTTCAGCCCTCCAGAAAGATGCTTCTGCACGAATCTGGGGATCCTCCAATAATGTACCCGCCATGGCAAACTCCTCTTCTGCGTGAGAGAGCTCCCCTTTTTTACGATAAATCAACGCTAGCTGGTAATGAGCTTGCCCTGCATGTTGAGGATCACCGCTTTCCAAATAACCCTGGAAGGATTTCATTGAAGCCTCTGAATCCCCTGTCTGCTGGTGAAGCAAACCAAGCCGATAATGGACATCAGTAAAGATCACGTCAGGACTGCCTCGTAGGTGTTCCTGATAAGCCCGGATTGCTTCCTCTGCCCGACTTTCCTGCTGAAAGAGGGAACCCAGACGATAGTGCACTTCCACACGATAGGTGGTGTCTTCACTGCTCAAGTAATCCTGGAATACCGCAATCGCATCCTCGTTTTTTTCTGATTGCTGATACAACAATCCCAACCGGTAATACGTTGCCGCGAGATATTGCTTGTCTCCCGTTTTCTGATAACGTTGGAAGAAATCGATAATGATTCCGGCTTCCTTTTTTCTGGCTGCCTCAGGCAGTTTTTTTTCTGCCGATGCCGACGCCGCGAATCGTGTTTCGGCCTGCCAAAATGCTGCCTCAGCAACCAGTTCTGATTCCGGGTGTTCCTTTACCACTCGTCCGAAATAATTGGAGGCTTTGAGATAATTGCGCTGTTTCTGAAAACCCATGGCGAGATTGTGCTTGATGCTGAGAGCCGTTTCCGGATCTTCTCCGCCTTGGAGCTTGAGGAAGGCTTCCCAATATAGTGCACTTCGCTCAGGATTTTGCTGGAACAGCCAGGCCCATCCCAAAAGGTTCAGACGTTCCTTCGCCTGTTGTTCTGGAAGTTTTTCAGGGTCCAGGGATTCCATTTGAAGGGAAACCTGCTTAAATTCCGGAACCGCTTCCTTGAGGGTGGTTTCCTGGCGAATGAGTTCAGCACGATAGAAGGTAACGAACCCCTGCCAATAGAGAGTCTGGTCCTTGAATTTAGTCGCGGGATATTCTCGCAGCAGCAGTTTCAGTGTTTGCAGCGCTCCTGAATATTGCTGGATCCTGGCTAACACTACCCCTTTCCGAAAGAGGACTTCTTCCTGGAATTTTCTGCTTTCAGGAAAGTTTTTCTGGAAATTCTGCAGATCCCTCAGGGCTTGGTTCATGCTCCCGGCCTGCTGGGAAGCCCGGGCCTGCAGAAACATCATTCTTTCCCTTGAGCCTCCACTTCGGAATTCCTGGAGGTAGCATGCAGCAGTGTTCCAGGCTTCCTGGTAAAGACCATCTTCAAACATCTGACGGGCGATTTGCGTCTGCTCTTCCTCACTCAAGCCTTCGGTCAGGAAACACTGAGCCAAGAGATTCGGAGAAAAAGTGGAGAGCAAAAGATAAAGGCCGCTGAGGGCGAAAATAACGCGTTGGGCTTGGAGTTTCATAAACAAAGAAAAAACACTGTCAATTGGAAGCAAATTCGCTTTTCAGCAGTTTCTGCCAGCAGACGCGATCTTGGTTTTTCAATCACTACGGATTTGAGCCTTGCTTTGTGACCACGGACGATTTTTACTCGGGAAACAGAAGTCTGAAAAGCCTCGGCAAGAAAACGGACACATTCCTCATTGGCCTGGTTCTCCACCGGCAACGCGTTCAGGCGTAACTGGATCAGTCCCTCTTTGAGTCCATTCCACTCACTCTTCCTGGCACGAGGTTGGACCCGGACCTGAAGCATCAAAGTTGAATCCCGCCATTGAAAAGACGGCCCCTTCTCCATTTTTCCATTGAGAGTTTGACGGAAAGTCTTATTTTTGAATCTAATATGATAGCTCCAAGTCCTTAAAAAATCCATGCCCGCTTCTGCCCATAATCCGATCCGGATCAAGGTCTGTGGCATTACCACACCAGAACAGGCTGAGGCTTGCATAGACTTGGGAGCCAACATGATTGGAATCAACTGCTGGAAACCCTCTCCACGTTATGTCGATCCGGAAAAATTGGCAGTGATCGTCCATGCCATTGCAGGTCGAGTAGAAACCGTTGCTCTCTTTGTTAATGAAAACCCCCTTCAGGTGAACCGTCTGATGGAACAATACCCTCTGGACACGGCTCAACTTCATGGTGATGAAACCCCGGATTACACTCGGGAGCTCAAATTTCCCTGGTTCAAAGCATTCCGTGTCAATGATGATTTCCAACCCTCTCTGATCGTGCAATATGGACAAACAAGATTCCTCCTCGATGCCTATTCCAAAAACCGTTATGGCGGGACAGGCAGGACCTTCGACTGGGAAATTGCCATCCATGCCAAACAACAAGGGAAGTTGATGCTGGCAGGTGGACTGACTCCAGATAATGCTGCGGAAGCCGTCAAACGGGTCCAACCCGATGCCCTGGACGTCTGCAGCGGAGTGGAAAGCCAGCCAGGAATCAAGGACCTTGAGGCAGTGAAACGCTTCATCCAAAACGCACGAGGTGCAAACAGGGAAACTCCAGGAATCATGATGGACCATCCTGAGCATGAACCCCTCTCCAGGCCGACTTCATGACCAGCACCCGTTTCACAACTTCCGGAGGAGTCAACATCGAAAAATCGATGACCCCCCTGGATGACCAACAGGCATTAGATAAGATCTACCAGTATATTGATACCCACAAAGGTGCACTGTTTGTCAGCAATTACGAGGTGCCGGACCGTTACTCCCGTTGGGATCTGGGCTTTGTGCATCCTGCGCTGGAAATGATTTCCCGCAAACGTGAATTTGAAATCAACGCGCTCAACCCAAACGGCAACCGACTGCTGACACTGATCGAACCCGTCCTCAAGGAGCATGAACACCTCGAAAAATTTGAGGCCAGCAAGGATCAGCTTTCCGGAACGGTCAAGCCCATGCCGGATTTTTTCCCGGAGGAAGAACGCAGCCGACAGCCTGGTTTTTTTACCGTGGTCCGGAGCATTTTCCAGCTTTTTGAAAGTGAAGATCCCTACCTCGGACTCTATGGCGCCTTTGGTTATGACCTGGTTTTTCAGTTTGAAAACATCATTCCCCACCACCGGAGGGATCCACAACAGGTCGACTGCCATCTCTACCTGCCGGTTGAACTGGTGGTGGTGGATCGTCAGAAGGAGGAAGCTCACAAGATTCAATATCATGTTGAGACTCCAGAAGGAATGACCGAAAGCTGGTGGAATACCGGGGAGCCTTTCGAATCGATCCAGGGTGCTGAAGCCAAGGAATTCAGCAGCGATCATCAGCCTGGAGAATTCGACCAGAAAGTCCAGACCATCCGTGAGGGCTGTCACAAGGGAGATTTTTTTGAAGTGGTGCTCTCCCAGTCCTTTTCCACCGCATTCAGGGACACACCCACAGCACTTTTCCGACGTATCTGCGAGCAGAACCCCAGTCCCTACACCTTCTTGATCAACCTGGGAACGGAACAGTTGGTCGGTGCATCCCCAGAAATGTACGTGCGGGTCACCGGAAAACGCCTGGAAACCAGTCCCATTTCCGGCACCGTTCCCGTCGGCGGTGATCCTATGGAAACCGCGGAACGGATCAAAAGCCTCATCTCCTCGGAAAAGGAGGAGTCCGAACTGACCATGTGCACCGATGTCGACCGCAACGACATGGCGCGCATTTGCGAACCCGGAAGCGTGAAACTCATCGGCAGAAGAATGCTGGAACGCTACTCACGGCTGATTCATACCGTCGATCACGTGGAAGGGATTCTGAGCTCAGACCGTGACGCGATAGACGCAATTCTCGTCCACATGTGGGCCTGCACGGTGACCGGTTCTCCCAAACCGGTGGCGATGCAGACCATCGAAAATCTGGAGAACTCTCCCCGGCGCTGGTATAGCGGTTGCGTCGGTTTTCTCTGGTTCAACGGATATGCCAGCACGGGCATGACCCTGAGAACCGTCCATCTCGAAAAAGGCCTTGCCACGGTTCGGGCCGGTGCGACTCTGCTTTATGATTCGGATCCTGTTGCAGAAGAACGAGAAACGCGGATCAAGGCTTCCGCATTCCTGGAGGCGACCCTGGGACATAAAGCGTCAGAAAATCAGCAGAACTTTTTGCCAAAAACGACAGGCAAGGGTAAAAAGGTCTTGTTTGTCGATCATCATGACAGTTTCGTTCACACCCTTGCGTCCTATGTCCGCCAAACCGGAGCCGAGGTAACCACCCTGCGTTCCGGTTTTCCTCTTCATCTCTTGGAGGAACTGAAACCGGATCTGCTTTCCTTTCACCTGGACCCGGTCGGCCATCGGAGCAGGGTATTCCCGAGTTGGTCGGTGCCGCCGTGGAA
>FUWD013429815.1_pt5 | contig 11498 bp, 10 predicted proteins | sample 1063281 | NCBI WGS metagenome assembly FUWD01 (sample SAMEA79048168, study PRJEB19326) | metagenome | biome: marine
TTAAACGATTGGTTAACCAAAGCGTTCGCTGTCCTGTATGTCGATATGATATTCGTGAATATCCTAGACAATATGTTTCATCCCATACGAGTTCAGTTGGAGATATACGTAGAAACAATAATAGACCTACACGCAGACGCAATGGAACAACCACTGCCGGAACAACCAATGCTAGAACAACCAATGCTAGAACAACCACTGTTGGAACAACTACTGATTTATCTAATAACCATACACAGACGGTCAATAATTTATTAGACATATTCACTAATCAAATATCTGAATCTTTTCGACAATACTTTATGGAGAATGATGGTTCGTTTACACCCTTGGTAATTTAAAACGCCGTTTTTTTGAAATGAGAATAATACAAACTAATATAAACATTTTGTATTATATATAACATCGTAATGGATAATGAAGAAAAAATAAAGGAATTAGAAGAAGAAAATATAATACTCAAACAAAAATTAGATGATAAAACCACACAACTTAATAAATATCTATTGAAAAATACAAATTACTATGAAACGCATAAAGAAGAACATAAGCAAAATGTTAAGGAGTTTCAACGACACCCGTCTTTCACCTGTGAAACATTAGCAGGGGTAAGTAAGACGATCGGCAATGGAAAGATTGCCTATTGATTTTACACTTTTGATTATTTTTTATGCTGTAAAAACGGCGTTTTAAATTACCAAGGGTGTAATAGTTTGGATAATGGAATAATTAATATTGAATATGTAATTCATCCTATTGCTAATCTATCTAGTCCCACTGCTTCGATTGCTAGACTTATGAATCCGATTATTAGCGACCAAACGACACATCAATTGAATGGTGTAATTCATGACGAAGCGGATGATGCTGATGATGTCGAATCCGACGATTATAGTGTTGATTGATATAACCTTTATGAAATTAATTTAAAGTTATACACATTACCTATATATGCTACCTAAATACGGTCAGATTATTATTAATTTTTTAGATAATATAAAATCAATAATTTTATTTTATTTTAGTTGGATTTTTATTCATTATACTTGCGCACATTTATATATTTATTATTGTACCCCTACAACATGGTATGGTATTTTTATATCCCCATTTCTATCCATTACACCACAGTGTAATGCGTTTAGGTGGGTCATATATGAAGCAGGTAATGTTCTATACGGAATGTGGATCGCAATCGGTTATTGGAGTGTAGCCAATTTATTAACGTATAAATCGTAATTATATATGCCTAAGTTAAGACAATAAGTAATAGTAATAGTAATAGTAATAGTAATAGTAATAACATTTACTTGTAATATAATACACGATATTATCTTATATTATATTATATTATATTACCAATGTCGGTGGATGATATTGAACCGAATGTAATAGGAGAGGGGACATACGGATGTGTCCACCGACCTCCTATGAAGTGTAAAAATAAAACGCGTAAAAACAAGACATCTTCTATATCAAAACTAATGACTGATTCTAACGCAAAGAATGAATTACGCGAATTTAAACTTATTAGTTCGGCTGACAACAAAAAACAATTGTATTTAGGCAAACCATCCAAATGTAAAGCCGATAGAATATTGAGCAATATACAATCTATATCTAGGTGTTCTGGTAATTTTGACCCCAAAATGATAGATGATTATTCATTACTATTGATGAAATATGGAGGTCAAGACCTTGAACAATTCGGTGACGAAGTATATAGGTGGACGAAATCCAAAGAGAATGTTGACAAGATTGAGCTATTTTGGTTGGAATGTGTTCGTCTCTTTTACGGATTGAAAGTCTTCCAAGAAAATGGTATAGTTCATCATGACTTGAAACAGCAAAATATAGTGTATAATCAAAAAACAAACCGAATAAATTTCATCGATTTTGGATTTATGACAAAAAAGAAGACAATTCTTGATTTGACGGAACAATCAAAATATTGGCTAGGCGACAAAAATCATTGGTCATTTCCACTAGAAAATGTATATTGGAATAAACGTAACTATCTTGCTGCTATCACTGATGTAAATACTGACACGAATGAAACATATACCGAGTTCTCACATGGAGTTATCAGTAAATGTGGCTATTTTTTTACTAGTATTCTTCCTGTAAATGCGGACAAAACTAAGTATAATAAAGTAGCAAATCGGGCGACGGTCGCATCGTTTGAAAATGTAATTGAGTTTGAAAAGGATGAATATGACAAATTCATTAATAAATCGACAGATACAATTGACTCATATGGACTCGGAATTGCGCTTATGTATGTTTTGAATAGAAGCAAACATTTGTTGCCAGATGAATTTGCTAATAGATTACGCGATTTTTTCATTAATGATATGCTTAATCCTAAAGTATTTATTCGTCTTACTCCAGACCAATTATTAGCAAATTATGAAGACATTTTAATAAATAGTGGATTTTTGGAGAAACATAAACTATCTCTTGAAAATCATTTAATTGAAAAGAAATTATCTAAACGGGCTAAAATTGTTAATAAACTTAATATAAGCGGTTTTCTTATGAAACCACCTGGTTTTTCCAGCACGCAAATAGAAATCGTTAGAGACTGTCCAGATGGAAAGGAATTTAACCCGTTGACAAAACGATGTATTAAAGTATGTAAATCTCGATATGTTCGAAACCCTAGCTTCAAATGTGTTCTCGACAAATCACAACCAAAAACACGTAAACCGCGTAAGGCTAAATCTCATGCTAAATCTAAAACACGCTCATTAAGTAAAAGTAAACGTAAAAGTAACTCTTACACAGCTAGACCAAGCCAGTTCAGGTCTAGTGATATTTTTTCTCGCGATATGTAAGTCCACAATTACACAAAAATAAATTTTGACTTTGTAATTCAATATCAAATATTGTCATTATTTTATCATACTTAACAATATTGTCATTCTAGAATTTATTTGTTTATATTTTTGTGTTGGTGTTGGTGTTGGTGTTGGTGTTGGTGTTGGTGTTTCACCCAATAAATAGTTTATATATTTACATAGTTTATGTAGCCGAACATCATCCGCCTTTCATTACCTTGGTAACAAACGCGGGAGCGGCCCCGCCTCATCCACCACGCATTTTATATTTACGAGTTCCTCTTTTACGTTGTTTATTATGGTATCTACCCGTTTTTATATGTTTCTTTGTCATATGACCTTTATCACGTTTATTAGTATGTCTATTTCCAAACATACTCGGGAGAGAAAGAGAAATTCCAAATAATTTAATAGCCATTATACCTTATAGTAATATAAAAATAAAAATAAAAATAAAAATAAAAATAAAAATAAAAATAAAAATAAAAATAAAAATATCGGTTATAGTGATTTCCAATAAATTGTTGTATATATTTTTAAGCAAAGAATGATGTAATACTTTTCATATTGTTCTTCATATTGTCCGTCTCTCTCAAATATTTATCAAACAACAATGCTTTTACTTCTTTATTTCTTAAGTCGTCTATCTTTGCCGACAACTTGGTATTATCATCTATAGTATGTTTCAAAGTATCTATCTTCATTTGAAAATTGCGCTTCTTTCTCTTAAACGCATCTATATCTTCTAATACTAGAGCAAATACTTGTTGTACTGGTTTCATTATTTGATTTGTAATATAAAACGAATAGTTCGGACGTATCTTGTTTTTTATAATATATTCAGGATGTTCGATTTTCTCACCTTGTAAGGCAGCCTTATTTTTTGTTTCAATATACACAAATGGTATTCTATCACCGCTACTCGGCTTATTTCCTGGGTCTCGCTTGCCCATTCTGTCTGCCAACACTTTATGCGCTATCTGTTGTGGATTTTTATAATTTGAACGTAACGATTTGGTAATGATAAGTTTGTCCATCGGATATTTCTCTTCGATAATGTTTTGTAAACTGCTTTGTAGAAATTCAACCGCTTTTTGAATATTCTTTTCCTTCATCAGTATGTCAATAATACCTCCATACACGTCTTTTACAATGGGTGCATTATCGCGTCGCTTCAACACAATTCCCATACTCTTACGTTTTCCTTTGTTCGGATCATTTTCATACAACATCCCCACATACCTCTTCTTCGACAACAGACAGAATGGCATAAACGTCTTTTCATATTCCAAATCATGCGGTTTCTTCAAGAATTTCGTTGCCATATGACCAGCTTCTTTTGCTAACTCAATCGTAATTTCAAGTGCCTTTTGACCACGAATTTCTTCGCCTTCAGGCGTTTTTAGGTTGAATGTAAAGAATACACTATCCGTATTATGAACAATCATATTACCAATACCAGCCGCAAAATGATGATTCTCTGTTGTTAAATCATATACATAATCATCGTATTCTATATTCATCATTTTCTTGATAGCATTACCTACCTTTCTCTGTACGCCTTTAGTAGCAGTAATACGATAAATATTCATCTTATCCGTCCGTGTATTGATAGACGTCTTATATCCAATACTATTTGCCAACCAACAAATATGAGCCGCACTGATTTGATTTTTTTGGTCAATTCTTACGTATCCATTTTCATCCTTATCCCCATCAGCAGCAGCATCATACATACCTTCCCAAAAGGCTTCTCTAATCTCATTAGAGCCATTTAATATAAAATCCGGAATAATTTTACTGTTACCTGTATACATACAATTGCGATATGTTTCTATAAACCTACTCTTTGTACCATATTCATTACTATTAAATGTTATTTTATATACACCTGAACTTTCGATAGTGTTGTATGTTTGCCATGTAAATTCAGGGTAACATTTTTTACACAAATTAATATATTTGTCTAACAGTTCCACATTTGAATTGTTTAATGCCCATGTAGCCTTTTTTCCACTTGGACAATTATATATTCCACAACTTCCATCACCAAAGAAGAAACCGTATATTTTTGCCATATCTACACTCACCGTATCTAAACACGCATTAGGTTTCAATGCGTCATGTTTCAACGTTTTATGTAATAGTTTTGTACCGATTTCTACATTTTTTGGGGAAACTTCACTTCCATCTTCCAATAATAGCGAATGATCATCTGTAACATCAACCATTCCTGTATGAGTTAATATACGAACCATTTTTTTATGACTTGCTAACTTGTGTCTAATAATGCGATATAATTTTGTCCAACCTTTATTAGTCCATGTTTCAATATTAGTTAATTCACAAAACTCTTTTTCCTGCTTTCCTTCTTCAATACATTTGGACCAGTTATTACCTCCATATTTTTCAGCCAACTGTTCCATTTCAACAATCTGTAATTGTCCGTTCGCTCTCACATATACTGGAGTATATTTTGCTACACTATCTCCGTACACATACTCGGCATTCGAATGAACCTTACCAAACTTGGTCTCAACGATGACATCCCCATACGTTTCTTCGATGACACGCTTAGCATAAGTTAATAATTTACGCCCAATTGCCGTACAAGATGCCGCTACATCCTTCTCATAAAAGGTACTGGTCTTCGCACCACATTGACCATACAATGAGTTCGCGGTCAACTTATAACTCGTCTGTCTTTTGTCTAAAATATTTTTCATAAATTCATCTGTTTGTAACGGAATCATTTTTCTAGTCGCCTTTCTAGAGGCCAATAACTCTTCTAAAATCGATGGCATAATAGCACGACCCTCTGGAAATTGAGCGAAACGACAGACCTTTGTTCCACTATGCGTCTTTTCCGCCTTGCCTCTCGCATTTGGTATCCACTTGAATGTATCATATTCTACATCCACATATTCATATCCAGGTAAGTTGTCATACTTGAATTTTCCTTTATCATCCTTTTCACCCGTTTCCCGAATTTTATTTCTGTTTAAATCATATTCTTTCGTCCAAACCTTGCTATCGTGTGATAAATTTTCACTAATCATTGAGGAAGGGTATAGCGAACTATAATCCACACATGCTACAGGATTATCCAGATATAAATTACATTTGGGGTCCAGCACAATCGCACCTTCATATCCGTCGTCAAACAATGGCTTTTCTAATACTGGCATCAATGTCCTCTTTTCTCGACACTTTTTCGCAATATAACTGGTAAGCTTAATCCCCTTGTCCTCGCATTACCAAGAAATTAATAGGCACGCTACAAATTTTTGCCATTTCTGAATACCCAGTCATTACATCTATCTTATTCATCAAATGATGAACCAAGTTACAATCCTGAATACAATATTTCGCAATGATTGCGCGTTCATTTGGACCTTCATTTGTCATACGGAAAATATCTTGGGGTGTGACGTCATCCTTGGCCAAACCCCACTTTACTTGCTTTGTCATATCCGGACTTTCGTGTCCTTGTATCTCAAACGTTCCTGCCTCCTTGTTGACATTCGATACCTTGAACTTTTGACCCTCCTTGTAGTAATCTGTCGAATGACTCGTTTCCTCAAAATTAATATAACTACCGTTTTCTAGCCCGGTTAAATTCTTACTAAATATCTTGGTTATTTCAATCGTATTTGAATCATATGTTTCAGCATCTACTTCGGTATCCGCATCAATAGCTGAATCATGTATATGCTCCAACTTTTTTACATCATCCCCTATAAAATATCCTGCTACGTAATCCAATTTATATGACGTCAAATTGTAATCGCGACGGAAATAATTATACATATCTACTTGAAGACGTCCGTTCATCTTGATGAACTTTAAATCGTGCTCACCACTGGCAATGACAATCTTACTTTCTTCAATGTTAATTCTCCCAGTTTCTTCGTTTTTAGTTCCACAAATCTCATTCACGTTTCGCGACAATTTTAAAAACTCTTCCTCGCAATCGTTTTCACGAGCACGAATATGAATAAACTGATAATCAAACCCAAATATGTTATAGCCAATAATAATATCGGGATCCTCTTTCAATATTAAATTTTTCCAAGCCAACAATAATTCACGTTCTGTATCATAACTGACAATTTCACTGTTCTCGATTTCATCCACCTTGCTACATGTATTTAATACGACGCAATTATTTAAATATGGCTTTTCATCTCCATATTTTAAGAACGTGGAACCAATGAACGTCACTTTGTCACCTTCCAATTGTGGAAATCCAGCACCTTTAAATGCGTCGGTAATTTTATCCACCTTTTCTTCACGCTTAATAGCTGAATTATTTATCAAATCAATAATATTTGTATTCAAATCGATTTTACTTCCGTGTTTATCATAGCCCACATCATCATCATCATCATCATCATTTAAATTAGCACTCATCTTTTCAAACATTCTTTCAATCGTATTTTCACTCGAGACTACTTTACACAATTCCTTAATTGGTTCTGTATATAAACGTTCTAATAATCTGTTCAATCCTTGTAAGCTGGGTGCTGTTTTAGGATATACTTTGTCAATATTTGTTAAATCATCATAGCCAAATGCTGTTTTTATAATTTTTGTAATTTCACCTTTTGAAATATCGTCGCCTAATCCGTCATAATATTCCATAATACTTATAGCTAATTTCTTATACGACTTGATAGGCACTGGAAAATCACCATGACTGCTACTTGCCTCAATATCAAAACTACATATCTTATATGGAACAACTGTTTCCTTGTTGTTCAGAGGAATAATATCATTATTACCTATTTCGAATTCATACGTACAGGATGTCTTTTTCTCCGTCATTTGTTTGGCCTTTTTCAAAGGAATACATATCCACCCGGATGGACTGATTTCTTTGATATGAAAATAACGCAACAATGGTGGAATATTTGCTTCATATAAATAGGTTTCCGTCTTTTGAAATACGTATCCATTTTCGATTAATCTCCTACCGTTTGTTCCATTTTGGTAATAGAAATTTTTTACTTTATTCATAGCAATTGTATTGTTAAACTTTAATAGTATAAATTTGTGTTCCTTTCCTCCATCGAATCCATAAAGCTTCTTCCTATTGATGATTTTACACTCGCAAATAGAATTCTCGTAATATTTACCAATCTTTGTTTTGATATGATTCAAAAACTCATTCTTTCGGTCTATATTCCAGTCGTCTCCTACTTTCACATAAAAGAATGGCTTGTAATCATTTACAAACAAACAAAACGTTTCTCCTTTTTCATTGATGCCAAACATTTGTATCACAAAACGCTTGGTATCTTGTTTATATTTGAATTCAGCACTTGTGTCGCTCCCGCTACCACTAGACGATTCCTTTTCACGGACTTCATCATAAATGTTAAAGTCCAATAAGCGAAATGACTTGTCCATTGCTGGCATAGTTGATTTATATATACTATACATTTCTGTTTATTTCCTTTATCAATTTTTTATTTTATGTGGGAATAAAAAACAATTGCTCCCAAATGATACAAAGGTAGTGCGTAGGGTATAACCTTTATCCTATGTTTTTTAGGTTATATGTTGTCAATAGAGCATCAATGTAATTAGCATTATACTCTGGGTGTATAAATCTAAAATTCAGTAGAAATATCTTGTCCAGTTTATTTCTATCATTGTTAAACCTCGTGTAATCGCTCAAAGGCGTAGTTAATATTGTTTCTATTTCTGTACAAAAGTATAAATATTTGTAACTGTATTCTGCTAATAATAATACATCTTTGTATTTTTCTTCATAAAATTTTGGATTGAATTTTTTCATATTTGGCACATATCTATTTCCAAATCCCTTGCTTCTTCTATAGTTTCCGTTGCCAAATTTGTCTGTCTCATCATATTTAGCTTGATATTCTTTTGATACACACTCTTTCCACTGAGAAGCGATTGTTAAATGAAACAAGCAACATCGTGTTCGAAACACAGAATTTACATTACTTATAGCAAAATCGGTTGCTTCTTGTGTTGTCATGGTCGCTGTATTATCAGAATAATATTCTTTTAATTTTGTTAAAAATGGTTTTAACCATTCTTCATTTTTAACAAAACTGAATTCGTCCATTTAATGGATAGTAGTAGTAACTAGTATTTTATACGTAAATATATTGATTGTATTGATTATATCAATTTTATTTTCATTTTTCTAGATTTCATTTTTCTAGATTTCATTTTTCTAGATTTCATTTTTCTGGATTTCATTTTTCTGGATTTCATTTTTCTACCTCCTTTATTATACAACTGGAGTTTATCTAACGGGACATCCATTATGTTTATTTCATTATCTGGTTCATAGGTTGAGTCATTCTGTAATTCGGGTTTAGTAACTTCACTAGAACCATCCGAACTATATATAGGAGGAATAGTTTTATTTACATATACATCTAATATCGCTTTGAAATAATTTATACCCTGATTGTTTTTTTCCTGCGAAGCTACAATACTTCGTATTCTATTTACAAAATCTTTGTCTAATTTACCTGATTCATCTAAACTAAATCTTGTATAATCGCTAGAGGGTGTACGTAATATTGTATCTATTTTATCACTATTTTTCAAATAATTATAACTTTGTTCAGCCAGTTTTATGTTATATTTATACGCATCTTCATTATATTTTGGATCAAATTTTCGGACACTTGGAACACATCTATCTCCAAATCCAGGACTTTTACGACACTCACGATTTATACAAGATAATCCTTTTTTTGGACAATCTTCCCATTCCTTTTTATATTGAACGAATTCTCTCGTTATTAATCCTTTTGGGCGAAAGATTGAATTTACATTATTTATCGCAAAATCGATTGCTTCTTCGTTCGTTATTATTTTCGAGGGATTACTTAAATATTGCTCCATCAATTTGCTTAAAAAGGGTTCTAACCAGTCTTTATTTTCTACAAAACTAAACTCCTCGTTCGAAACTGTTTTTGAAATACCTTGACCCCTTCCAGTGTGTATTCTTTTACGCGACTTCTTTTTATAAGTTTTCTTTTTATGTGATTTCTTTGAACCACCGCGCATATTTGATTTAAGCTTAATCAAGTCATTTTCAAGTAGAAATTCTATTAACTTATCCTTCTCCTTTGGTCCTTCATATTCGTTTATTTTTTTTCCATTTTGTAAAACAATTAACGACGGAACATACGCAACATCACTATACGTATCCATATTTTCTAACTCGGTCATACCGGTAGGATCTATTTGCGCCATAATCATATCCGTATTATATTTTTTATCAATATCTCTACATGTGTCAGACCATACATCTTCCATAGCTATACACGCAGGGCATGTAGGACTAAAATATTTGGCAAAGACCGGATGTTTCTTATTTTCTTTGTCAAAATGTTTGGCATTTGTTCCATTAACGTACAAAGTCTTCATATATATTATACTTTTAAAAAAAGTATATTTTATCATGTTTTGATATACTTTTTTTAAAAGTATAATATATATGTTAAAGTTATTGGTGATACTTGTTGTTTTTATATTAGGATTATATTTTAGCTGTAGATATACTTCAAACGATGTAATTGAAGGATTTGATGTCAGTCAAAGCAAATGCCCGAATATTTTAATTCAAAAGGGCAAGGAACTCTACTTACACAATTCGCGAATGGCTAAAATACCTGGCGTTAATCCTGTAAAGTTTAATAATTTAGAAGAATATGTTGAATTCTTAGATTGGCAACGAAGTCAAAACATTAAATGCCCTGTTTTATTTTTACAACACTCGTATGATACTCAAGGCAACCCGGTTTATAAATTTAGACCAAGTCCTACAGATGTACAAGGTGGTCTTCCGCACGTTTTATCCTATGGCACTGATTCTCAAGCGATTCCTCTTTCTGTTCAAGAATCGATTCAAGAACCACCTGAAACAAAATTAATAGATGCTGGACGTGATGATGGTCCATACAACGATAACTCCTATCCTGGATACGACCCTATTAATCTATATCAAGGAGAATACACACCTTTAGATAAAATGTTCAATCAACAAGAAAAAACCGGACGATTGAGTACAAACGCAATGGACATGAACTGGGGTGGAGATGCGTATACGAAAGGCGCCATCGACGCCGGATATTATAAAGGTGACGAAGTTTTTATGAAACCAGCATAATCATACTCCATATTGTAATCATAATTGTAACTATCCATTGAGGTCAAATATTTACTTATAATATTTTTATTAGTAAATATTTCAAAAGACTATGTTTCTACCATTTTTACTTCAAAGAAGTATACAACTTTTTATAAGCCTGGAGATTATTCGCCTTGATTATTTTTGTTAATATCTCGCATATTTTATCTTGTTCACTTGAATTGTATTTTCCACCGCATATCTTTGCCATGATGTTGTCTGGATGTAATGTTTCACAGATTAAGTTGTTTATCATCATATAACCATACTTTTCCATTAACACATTGTATAATGTTTCTCCGGTATATGGTATTTTTGTTACTCCTTTACACACATTGACTAGGTCGACTGCTCTCCTCATTTTTCCTTTGTAAAATACACAATGCTCTTTACTTATTTGTGTAGTAGCACTTGGCACATTCTTTCCGAGTGCGTCTTTTTCAATGGAAACAATATGCTTGAACAATGGTCTC
>FUWD012822041.1_pt1 | contig 11493 bp, 10 predicted proteins | sample 1063281 | NCBI WGS metagenome assembly FUWD01 (sample SAMEA79048168, study PRJEB19326) | metagenome | biome: marine
ACGTATCAATTATCGAAATGGAAGATATTGACGGCGAGAAACATTTTGAAGTTCTATCAACCAACGGTGACACCTTCTTAGGTGGTGAGGACTTTGATCAACGCATTATTAACTATTTAGTTGATGAGTTTAAAAAAGAGCAAGGTGTTAATTTGAAAAACGATCCAATGGCTCTACAGCGCTTAAAAGAGGCAGCTGAAAAAGCTAAGATTGAATTATCATCATCTGAGCAAACTGAAGTAAATCTACCTTATGTTACTGCAGATGCATCAGGCCCTAAACACCTTAATATTAAATTAACACGTGCAAAATTAGAATCATTAGTTGCTAATCTACTTAAGCGCTCTATTGATCCTTGTAAGGTTGCATTAAAAGATGCAGACCTTTCAGCTAATGATATTGACGAGGTTATCCTTGTTGGTGGCCAAACTCGTATGCCTAAAGTATCACAGATGGTGCAAGATTTCTTTGGCAAAGAGCCAAAGAAAGACGTAAACCCTGATGAGGCTGTAGCTATGGGTGCAGCAATTCAGGCTGGTGTATTAGGTGGTGATGTTAAGGACGTATTACTGCTTGATGTGACTCCTTTATCTCTAGGTATTGAAACTATGGGTGGAGTAATGACCAAACTAATTGAGAAGAATACCACTATTCCTACCAATGCCTCACAAATATTCTCTACTGCAGCTGACAATCAATCAGCAGTAACAGTACATGTGCTGCAAGGCGAGCGTGAAGTTGCTAGTGCAAACAAATCACTTGGTCAATTCAATCTTGAGGGTATTGATGCTGCGCCAAAGGGCACTCCTCAAATTGAGGTAACTTTAGATATTGACTCTGATGGTATTTTAAATGTATCTGCTAAAGATAAAAATACTGGAAAAGAGCAGTCAATTACTATTAAAGCATCATCTGGTCTAAGCGAAGAGGAAGTTGAAAAAATGATTAAGGATGCTGAGGCTCATGCAGACGAAGACAAGAAGTTCCAAGAACTAGTTACTTCTCGCAATATGGCTGACTCTTTAATTCATTCTACTAATCAAACTTTAGAAGAACTTAAAGATGAAGTGTCTGATGATGAAAAGGCTGCTATTGAAGGCGCAATTACTGAGCTTGAAGAGGCTATTAAGGGTGATGATAAAGAGGCAATTGATGCTAAAGTTCAAAATCTAAGCGAAAAAGCCCAACCGCTAGCTGAGAAAGCTCAAGCTAAAGCAGGAAGTACTGAGGCTGGAGCCGAAGCTACAGATGCTGGTGATGATGTAGTTGATGCTGACTTTGAAGAGGTTAAGGACGATAAATAAAAAATTAAATTTTTTATAACTAAAAACTGACCTTCTTCAGGAATTCAATCTTGAAGAAGGTCTTTTAATTTATTAAGGTAGTTATGTCACAAAGAGATTATTACGAAGTACTCGGTGTAGAAAAGAGCGCAGATAACAAGCAAATAAAAAAAGCTTATAAACGCTTAGCAATGAAACACCATCCTGATCGCAATGCAGACAACAAAGCAAGTGCTGAGGAAAAATTTAAAGAAATTCAAAAGGCTTACGCCATATTGTCTGATGAACAAAAACGCCAAGCTTATGATCAATTTGGCCATGCTGGTGTTGATGGTAGCGCTGGAGCCGGTGGATTTGGTGGTGGCAGCCCATTTGGTGGCGGTGGCTTTGGTGATATTTTTGGCGATATTTTTGGCGGCTCTCAGCAGCAGCCAGACAACCGCGGAGCAGACCTACGTTACGATTTAGAAATAGATCTAAAGGATGCTGCAGAAGGAAAAACTGTCAAGATTAGAATTCCTAAAAATGAAAAATGTGATACTTGTTCTGGAACTGGAGCAAAGCCTGGAACTAGCATTAAAACTTGTTCTGCGTGTGGCGGAGCTGGACAAGTGCAAATGCAACAAGGATTTTTTGCCGTGCAGCGTCCTTGCCCTACTTGTTCTGGAACTGGTCAAAAAATTGAATCCCCTTGTGGGTCTTGTCGTGGACAAGGCGTGGTACGCAAGCAAAAAACTCTTTCAGTTAAGATTCCTGCCGGAGTAGATACTGGCAATAGGATTCGCCTAGGAGGAGAAGGGGAGGCTGGATCCAGAGGTGGTCCATCTGGGGATTTGTATGTACAGGTACATGTTAAAAAACACAACATCTTTCAAAGAGAAGGCAATGATCTTTACTGCGAGGTTCCAATTGATTTTGCAACTGCATCGCTTGGAGGCTCAATTGAAGTGCCCACACTAGATGGCAAACTAAAAATTAAAGTTCCAGCAGGAACTCAAACTGGAAAATTATTCCGTTTGCGTGGCAAAGGTATAACTGCTATTCGTCATGGCGGAGCTGGAGATTTGTTATGCCAAGTTAAGATTGAAACCCCGGTAAATCTTAGTAAAGAACAAAAAGAATTACTAAAAGAATTTTCTGAGTCATGTGGCAAGAAACATCATCCTGAGTCAGACTCCTTCTTTGGTAAAATGAAATCATTCTTTGAATAAACAAAACAGGACATACGTGAAAATTAAAAAAATTAAAGCAAGAGAAATGCTTGATTCTAGAGGAAACCCAACGGTAGAAGCTGATGTTATCCTCGATGACAATACAGTGGGTAGTGCAATGGTCCCAAGTGGCGCCTCAACTGGTCAACGTGAAGCGCTAGAATTACGTGATGGCGATAAATCTCGCTACCTAGGAAAAGGTGTGCTAAAGGCAGTCGAGTTTGTCAATAATGAAATCAATGAGGCTTTAATTGGATTTGGCATTGAAGATCTTGGAAAAATTGATCAAGCAATGATTAACCTTGATGGTACAGACACCAAATCAAGATTAGGAGCTAATTCTATTCTAGCAGTATCTCTCGCATGTGCTCATGCTAATGCAAATAGACAACACAGGCCATTATATGATTCTCTAAATCAAGGTTCTGATTATAAACTTCCGGTACCAATGATGAATATTATCAATGGTGGAGAGCATGCAAACAATAGCGTAGATATTCAAGAATTTATGATTATTCCTGCTGGAGCTCCAAGTTTTAAAGAGGCTCTAAGATATGGAACTGAAGTGTTTCACAATTTAAAGTCTGTACTTGAAGCTAAAGGCATGAATACTGCAGTTGGTGACGAGGGTGGATTTGCCCCAGATTTATCCTCAAATGAAGAAGCTATTAAAGTAATTTTAGAGGCTATAAAAAATGCAGGATACAAAGCTGGAGAAGATATATTTATCGGCATTGATGCTGCATCTTCTGAATTTTACAAAGATGGAAAGTACAACTTAGCAAGTGAAAATAAATCACTTAGCTCTGAAGAATTTGTTGACTACCTTGCGAACTGGGTTGATAACTACCCTATCATCTCAATTGAAGATGGTATGGATGAAAATGATTGGGATGGATGGGACTTATTAACCAAGAGAATTGGTGACAAGGTTCAATTAGTTGGTGACGATCTGTATGTAACTAACAGTAAAATCCTTGCAGAGGGCATTAAAAAGAATATTGCTAACTCTATTTTGATTAAAGTTAACCAAATTGGAACTCTAACTGAAACATTCCAGGCTATGCAAATGGCAACAAATGCTGGATACACATCAGTTATGTCACATCGCTCTGGAGAAACTGAAGACACAACTATTGCTGATCTAGCCGTTGCTACTGGCTGTGGTCAAATTAAAACTGGATCATTATCACGCTCAGATCGTCTAGCCAAATATAATCGCCTGCTTAGAATAGAAGAAGAATTAGGCAATAAGGCAATATACCCAGGACTTGATGCTTTTAATCATTTGAGCTAAACTGCTAAGTATTTAATACTCAAAAAAGAATAACTGATTGGAATCACTCTCAACCTTTTGGCTCAGTATTATCCTTATAGGTTTAATACTAGCCTCTGCATTTTTCTCAAGTAGCGAAACATCAATGATGGCGATTAATCGCTATCGTCTAAAAGCCCTTAGTAAAAATAATAAAAGCGCAAAGCGCACAGAAAAACTATTAAATGATATTGATCACTTGATAGGAACTATCCTGCTAGGCAATAACTTTGTTAATATATTTGCCTCAAGCATCGCCACAGTGCTGGCAATCAAATTATGGGGAGAAGGCTCTGTAGTACTAGCATCAATTACACTCACATTTGTAATTTTAATCTTTGCAGAAACCACGCCCAAAACCTTTGCAGCAAAGAACCCTGAAAAGATCGCCCTGCCAGCTGCGATCATTATTGAGACACTAATTAAGCTATTTAAGCCATTCGTATGGTTAATAGCAAAAATATCAAAGATAATTCTTAGATTACTTGGGGTTAAGGATGATAAGCAAGATAACAATCTAAGCTCGGAAGAGCTTAAGATGATTGTTGGTGACGCTAAACCAATCATTGCTTCTAATTATCAAAAAATGCTACTTAATATTATTGACCTAGAGAAGGTTAAAGTTGAAGACATTATGATCCCACGTCATGAATTAATTAGTGTCGATATTAACAAACCAGATGAGATTGTCAAACAATTAGGACGCATACAGCACACTAGATTATTAACTTACGATAACTCATCTGACAACATAACTGGCATACTGCATATGCGAGATGTGGTTAATTTATACGCCAAAGGTAATTTTAGTATTAGCAATGTACTGGAATTAATTCGTGAACCTTACTTTGTGCCAGAAGGTACTAGTCTTGCACACCAATTAGAGCACTTTCAACAACAACAAAGGCGACTCGGGCTTATTGTTGATGAGTATGGTGAAGTTAGAGGGATGGTTGTACTAGAAGACATTCTTGAAGAAATTGTTGGGCAATTTACCTCAAATCAAAATGAAAGTATTGAAGAAATTAACCAGCAAAAAGATGGCAGCTATTTAGTTGACCCAAGAATCAGCATTAGAGAGCTTAATACCATGCTTAAAATAAACTTATCCGTTACCAAGGCAAAAACTCTTAACGGCTTAATTCTTGAAGAACTTCAGAGCATTCCTAAGCGCGATATTAGCTTAAAAATTAACAATATATTAATTGAGATTATGCAAATATCAGCACAAACCATTAAATTGGTTAAACTAACAAAGCTAGACTAAATCCTGCCCCATTCTTACTTTCTCATCTACAGACAAATTAAACTTATTTTGTTGGTTTGGCATTAACATAACAATAGTTGAGCCCATATTAAACCTACCTAGCTCATCACCTTTTTTAAGGCTTATATTTTGACTTGTATACTCAAAATTTTGCACTTGTTTCTTATAAGGAGGGTTTATTTGACCATGCCACACAGTCTGCATAGATCCTACAAATATGGCGCCAACAAGTATAAAAGCGCACAGGCCAAACTCAGTTTCAAAATAGCAAACCACTCTCTCATTTCTAGCAAATAAATTATCTACATTTTGTGCGGTTTTTTTATTCACCGAGAATAGATCTCCAGGAATATAACTCATTGATATCAGCTTGCCATCATAAGGCATATGAATACGATGATAATCCCTGGGAGATAGATAAATAGTAGTAAAAAAACCGTCTGTAAAGCTGCTGGCTCTAGAGTCATTACCAAGTATTGCATCTACACTATAACTGCGACCTTTAGCCTGTAGTATCTGTGTGTTATCTATTAATCCAACTTGCGATACTGCGCCATCTACTGGACAGATAATACTACTATCACCTATAACCCTTTCTCCAGACTTTAATGCACGAGTAAAAAAGTCATTAAAGTGCTTATAGTCTTCAACCCTTTCACGTACGGCTTGGCTTAAATCTACTTTATATGACTTAACAAACCAGCGAGTAAAAGTGTTTTTTAGGAAGGTATTTTCAATACGTGCAAAACGAAACATCAACTTTGAGAGTAGATGCTGAGGAATTATGTATTGTAGGAATATCACTATATTAGCTTAGACTGTATAAACGCTAATGCATCATCGAACTTAACATCTATTTTTTCTGCATTATTTCTAGCTTTGTATTCTACATTACCATTGTCTGCGTGAGTATCACTTATTACCATGCGATGCGGGATACCAAGCAGTTCAGAATCAGCAAACATAATTCCTGCACGCTCTTTACGATCATCTAGCAATACCTCTATACCACTATCTAAAAACTGTTGATATAAATCATCAGCCAGACCTTTAACTCTAGTGGACTTGTTGTAATTAATAGGCACAATCACTATTTGGAACGGAGCTATAGCCTCAGGAAAAATGATACCTCTATCATCATAATTTTGCTCAATAGAAGCAGCAATAACTCGAGTAACCCCAATACCATAACATCCCATTGTGGTAGTTACAGCCTTGCCAGATTCACCAATAACATTAGCCTTCATCGCCTCAGAATATTTAGTTCCCAATTGAAAAATATGCCCAACCTCAATACCGCGCTTAATTACCAATCTACCCTTGCCATCAGGAGATTTGTCACCTTCTACTGCATTACGAATATCAGCCTCAGTAAACTCAATATCTTGCCAGTTTGCACCTGTTAAGTGATGGTCCCATTCATTAGCACCACAAACAAAATCACACATAACACTTGCAGAATAATCAACAACAAGGCCAATACCTAAACCTTTAATACCAATAAAGCCTTTTTTAAGTCCTAATGATTTAATCTCATCATCACTAGCAAATTCAAAATCACCAAATAGATTATTTACTTTTATCTCATTTAGATCATGATCACCACGCAACGCTAGAGCTTTAAAGCTGTCACCAATTTTAATTATTAGAGTTTTAACACACTGTGACTTATCGACATTTAAAAACTCAGCAACATCCTCAATGCTGGTTTTCTTCTTTGTTAAAACTTGTTCTTCGGTTGACTTAGCTTGACAGTTATTGTCTTGCTTAGAAAAAGCTACTTTTTCTATATTTGCGGCATAATCAGACTCATCTGAAAAACAAATTGCATCCTCGCCACTATCTGCTAGTACGTGAAACTCATGCGACCTGTCACCACCAATTGATCCAGAATCAGCCAGTACTGAACGATATTCAAGACCCAGACGATCAAAAATATTACAGTAAGTCTTATGCATAATGTCATAGGTTTGTTGCAAGGAGTCTTGATTAAGATGAAATGAGTACGCATCTTTCATAATAAACTCACGTGAGCGCATCACACCAAAACGTGGACGAATCTCATCTCTAAATTTAGTCTGAATTTGATAAAAATTCATTGGTAATTGCTTGTAGCTACGCAAATATTGAGATGCTAAATTAGTAATAACCTCTTCATGTGTTGGGCCAAGACAAAATTCACGATTATGTCTATCATTAAAACGCAATAGTTCTGGACCATACTGATCCCAACGCCCAGACTCTTGCCACAATTCAGCTGGCTGAGCAACTGGCATTAATACCTCTTGTGCTCCAGAATTATTCATCTCTTGGCGAATAATATTCTCAACTTTTTGCAAAACCCTTACCCCCATAGGCAAGTATGAATACAGGCCAGACGCTAGTTTAGAAATAAGCCCAGATCGTATCATCAACTGATGTGAGATAATTTGCGCATCATTTGGCGCTTCTTTTTGTGTAGGGATTAAAAGATTAGTGGTTTTCATTGGGTATAAAATAAACGAAAAGATATAATAATTTTCTAATTTTACCTATGAGTGATATTCAAACTATTTTAATTTACGCTATTCCTGTACTATTTGCTATAACTGTACACGAAACTGCACATGGATGGGTGGCATCTATTTTAGGAGATCATAGTGCAAAAATGATGGGGAGACTAACACTCAACCCTATCAAACACATAGATCCAGTTGGCACTATACTTGTGCCAGCACTTTTATACTTTACATCTGGATTTATATTTGGCTGGGCCAAGCCAGTACCTGTTAACTTTAACGCTCTGAGATCGCCAAAAAAGGATATGCTTTGGGTTGCTATTGCTGGACCAGCAAGTAATTTTGCAATGACTATATTATGGTTAGGGTTGATTTTAATTGCTATCAACCTTGAGTCACAATTTTTAGAAGATATGGCACAAGTTGGTATTCAGATTAACTTACTATTGGCTGTACTTAATTTATTACCATTACCACCGCTTGATGGTGGTCGTATTGTTAGCTCACTATTACCAGGAAGATTGTCTTATCAATACGATCAATTAGAGCCATATGGATTGTATATATTATTGGGATTGTTATTCCTTGGAATATTTCAAAATGTCATTTTGCCAATTGTTAAAATTATTCAGCAATTTTTATTTGCTATTGTTGGAGTTGGACTTGTATAGAGAATCTTTGAATAAATTTAAGACAACTTAGATCTTAACAATTCATTAAGTAGTTTAGGGTTTGCCTTGCCTTGGGTGGCCTTCATAGCCTGACCAACAAAGAATCCTAATATCTTTTCATTACCAGACTTAAACTGCTCTACTTGAGGTGCATTATTAGCAATAATTTCATCAACAATTGCCTCAATTGCTCCAGTGTCAGTCATTTGCTTTAGACCTTTAGCATCGATAATTTCATCTGCACTACCTTCACCATCCCACATAGCCTTAAATACATCTTTGGCAATTTTTCCAGAAATAGTATCATCACCAATACGGGCAATAAGTAGAGATAAATCTTGCGCTGATACTGGAGAATTATCAATTTCAATTTGATTTTTATTAAGTGATGCAGAAAGCTCACCCATAACCCAGTTTGCACAAAGTTTTGCGTTTGATGTGTTGCCTTCTAGCATAGTTTCAAAATAATCAGCTAAAGATTTTTGTGAAGTAAGCACATCAGCGTCATAATCATTTAAGCCTAAATCATTTATAAATCTGGCTTTTTTCTCTTGTGGAAGCTCTGGTAATTCAGATTTAATCTTTTCTAGCATTTCATCTGAAATCTCAACTGGCAAAAGATCTGGATCTGGAAAATAACGGTAATCATTTGCCTCTTCTTTTGAGCGCATAGAACGAGTTTCATTCTTTACTGCATCGTACAGGCGTGTTTCTTGTACAACCTCACCCCCATCCTCGATAATGTCTTGCTGACGCTCAACCTCTAAATTAATGGCTTTTTCTAAAAATTTAAATGAATTAATATTTTTTAATTCTGCACGAGTGCCAAGCTTTTCTTGCCCCATTGGACGGATAGAAACATTAGCATCACAACGAAATGAGCCTTCCTGCATATTACCATCACAAATACCAATATATTGCACCAAAGCATGAATTTTTTTAGCATATGCAACCGCCTCTTTGGCACTACGCATATCTGGCTCAGACACAATTTCTAATAGTGGAGTGCCGGCACGATTAAGATCAATAGCGCTGTAGTCATCAAACATATCATGCACTGACTTACCAGCATCCTCCTCTAGATGCGCACGAGTAACGCCGATTATTTTGGTTTCATCTCCAATACTAATCTCAATTTCACCTTCTCCAACTATTGGCCAATCAAGTTGTGAAATTTGATATCCTTTTGGCAAGATCAGGGTAGAAATAATTTTTCCTATCAAATACATTGCGCTGATTAATATGCGCATTAACTGCCAATCCAAATCTAATTGCCTTATCAACCGCTTCCTTATTCAGAACTGGAAGAACTCCTGGCAAACCAAGATCTACCGCGCATGCTTGTGAATTTGGCTCTTGTCCAAATTGTGTAGATGCCGCTGAGAAAATCTTAGATTTAGTACTAAGTTGTGCATGGATTTCTAGTCCAATAACTGTTTCCCACTGCATACTAATTCTCCTGTGGCTCTTTAGTATGCCAATCAGTTTGTAACTGGAACTGATGTGCAATATTAAGTAGTTTGGATTCTGACCAATAATCACCAATAAGCTGCAATCCTACCGGTAAGTTTTGTGCAAATCCAGCTGGGATGCTCATACCAGGCAAGCCTGCCAAATTAGCAGAAAGCGTGTAAATGTCAGCTAAATACATTGATACCGGATCTTTCACTGAACCCAGGTCAAAGGCTGTAGTTGGCGATACCGGACCCATAATAACATCCACTTCTGTAAATGCCTTTTTAAAATCATCACTAATCAAATGTCTAGTTTTTTGTGCTTTTAAGTAATAAGCATCATAGTATCCAGCAGAAAGAGCATAAGCTCCAATCATGATACGACGCTTAACTTCATCACCAAAAGCCTCGCTACGTGAACGCAAGTATAAATCCTCTAAGTCTTTAGGGTCTTCACAGCGATATCCATACCTAACACCATCTAACCTTGAAAGGTTTGATGAGCACTCACAAGGAGCAACAATATAATAAGTTGGAATTGCATAAGCTGAATTAGGTAAAGACACTTCTTTAACAGTTGCACCCATTTTTTCAAATTCTTTAACAGCTGCCATAACACTACTAGCAACAACATCATCCAGACCTTCTGAGAAGAACTCTTTCGGCAGACCAATAGTCAAACCTTCAATTGAGTTATTCAGATTAGCCGTGTAATCTGGCACATCAACTTGTGCACTAGTTGAATCTTTTTCATCAAAACCAGCCATTGCATTTAAAACAATCGCTGAATCCTGCGCTGTTTTTGTCATTGGTCCGGCCTGATCAAGACTAGATGCATAAGCAATCATGCCGTATCTAGAAATACGCCCATAAGTGGGTTTAAGTCCAGTAATTCCACACAAGCTAGATGGTTGACGAATAGAACCACCAGTATCGGTTCCTGTGGCAAAAACACTTAATCCAGCAGCAACGCTGGCTGCTGATCCACCAGATGAACCGCCTGGTATTTTGGTTTTATTCCACGGATTTTTAACCTCTCCATAGTATGAATTTTCATTGCTAGAGCCCATAGCGAATTCATCCATATTAGCTTTACCAAGCATAACTAAATATTCAGAGTTTAGCTTGTGACTAACAGTTGCATCATAAGGTGAGACAAAATTATCAAGCATTTTTGAGCCTGCAGAGGTCTTCACACCTTTGGTACAAAAGATATCTTTATGCGCATAAGGGATGCCTGTAAGAATACTACTATCGCCTGCTGCAATTTTATCGTCTGCAGCTTGTGCTTGAGTCATAGCTAAATCATCAGTTACAGTGATAAAAGCATTAAGATCTGATTTGTTAATACGATCAAGATAATATTTAGTTAGCTCAACTGATGAAAACTCTCTATCCTTAAGCCCTTGCGCTAATTCGACAATAGTTTTTTTATGCATTATGAATTTATTCGATTACAGTTGGTACTAAATAATGTTTATTTCCAATCTTAGGAGCTATTGTTTGAAACAATTCAGATTGGTCTTGCTCATTAACAACATCCTCTCTAAGACGTTGAGACATATGTAGTGGATGAGCCATTGGCTCGATATCGTCAGTATCAATATCTGCTAATTGCTCTGCTAGACCAAGAATTGAATTTAAATCTTTTGTATTGCTTTCAAGTTGTTCGTCACTTAAAGATAAGCGCGCTAAATATGCAATTTGACCAACCTGATCCTGGGTTAATGACATATTAATTACGGCATTGGCATTTTGTTAAACACGCTAAGAGGTTTTGCAAATGAAGAGCGT
>FUWD013182248.1_pt1 | contig 11486 bp, 12 predicted proteins | sample 1063281 | NCBI WGS metagenome assembly FUWD01 (sample SAMEA79048168, study PRJEB19326) | metagenome | biome: marine
TTAAAAGAAAGTAATGATATGATAAAAGTAATTTTTTTAGAGCGCGTTTCATTTTGATAAATTTTTATAATTTTTTAATAAATCTTAAAAAAAAACTATAGTAAACACAAACTTGTTTATTTCTGGGCAATACAAAAGAGAATAGAAAATATAAAGAATATAAGCTGAAATCCCTTTATAGAAAGATCTTTTGGCTTATGTTATTAGCTTAATAATTAATTGCGCTCGTAGATCAACTGGATAGATCGCTTGACTACGGATCAGGAGGTTAGGGGTTCGAATCCCTTCGAGCGCACCATTTATTTAGCAAATGTTAAACTAGCCCACAAAGAATGCCAATCGGCTTTTTTGTTTTCTGATTTTATAAAGTGAACTGAACTGATTAAAAAAAGACCATTATTTTCAAGCGGTACAAAAGCTTTACCCTCTTTATTAGTAATTACTTTAGTAGTTGAAACTGAATTATTTATTTTATTAAAAATAGTTATTTGAGAGTTAGGAAAAGGTTTGTTTTTGTATAACAAAAGAACATTTATGCCTTTTTTATTATTTTCTTTGTATGGATTATCGAGGGCAATTAACTCAAATGTTAAGCCAGTATTAAAATCATCTTCTGTTTGGTTTCCAACTTGGATTAAAGATTTAGCATAGCGTGTATATATTTCATTTATATTAGTATTTACTAATGTTGGGTTTTGTTTACTCCAAGTTTCCCACAAACCCTCTTCTTCCATAAAGGTTCTAAAGATTTCAAAGTTAGCGTAATTGACTTTTTCAGGAACAGACTCATACGAGAGAACATGCAGTCCTTCATTCTTTATTGGTGATTGGATCGCTGGATAATCACCATCTCTATGCGTTAGTTTTATTTCTTTTTTCTTTAAGAAAAGTTTTAAACTTTTTGTTTCTGATTTAATGTAAGGATATTTATTTCCATTTAACTGCTGTCCAACTTTAATATCTGCTTTTAGATCTGTATTAGGCTGCAGGATAAATTGTTCCGGCTCTAACCATAATTCATGAGCAAATGCTGCTAGAGGAGTTGTGCAAAGCAAACATATAACAATGAATTTGCCTATAAAATTATTCATATTTCAATTATATACGACGCCATGCTGTATCGTTCATTAATTATTTTTCTAAGTATATGCCAAATAGCATTTAGTCATGAATTACGACCTGCTATTGCAAATTTAGATCTTACTTCTAATAAATCTGAAATTACTTTTACACTAGCAATTCAATTAAACTTGGAATCAATTATTGCAGGAATTGAGCCAACTCATACCGACACGGACCAGTCGCCAAGCTCAAAGAAATATGAAGAACTTCGAAGATATGAAGCTCAGCGTTTAGAAGCAGAATATGACAAAATTAAACAAAATTTTTAGATAAAATTTATCTTGGAACAAAAGATAATAAAATAAAATTTGCCGAACACTCTGTTGCAATTAAGCCATTAGGAGATGTAACTATAGCAAGAGATACGGAGATTGTTCTGAAAGGAACTTTTGTTAATGATAATAATGAATTACAATTTAATTGGGATCCTTTCTATGGGCCAATAATTTTAAGAGTAAATAAAGATAATAAAGATTTATTTACCAAGTATATAAAAACTGGTGATAAAGCAATTTTTTCTACATCAGGATTAATTGATCAAAGTTTTTTTTCAGTAGTTAAAGATTATTTAGTCATTGGATTTCAGCACATTGTTCCAAAAGGACTAGATCATATTTTGTTTGTGGTTGGTTTGTTTTTATTATCAACTAGATTCAAACCCTTGATATGGCAGATCTCGGCATTTACTCTTGCACATACGATTACAATTTTTTTAGGTGTGATGCAGATTGTTCAAATTTCACCATCTATTGTTGAGCCAATTATAGCTATTTCCATTTCTTATATTGCGATAGAAAATATTTTTCTTAAAAGACTAACACGCTGGAGACCTATCATCGTTTTCATTTTTGGACTTTTGCATGGACTAGGATTTGCCGGAATTTTAAATGAAATAGGAGTGGCTGAGAGCTATTTTATAACTAGCCTTATTTCTTTTAATATCGGTGTAGAAATAGGACAATTAACAGTTATTGGAATTTGTTTTGCGATTGTTGGTATCTGGTTTGGTCGTAAAGACTGGTATAGAAAATACATAACTATTCCCCTTTCTGCTATCATAGCTGTAATAGGATTAGTTTGGTTTGTTCAAAGAATAATTTAATTTTGTTAATTAGAATTAATTTGGTAGAGTAATTTATGCGAGTACAAAGAACTTCAAGAAGAATAATTAAAGCTCTAGATCCTATCTATGATTTATTAGAGCCATTAACCTATCCCATGATCAGATTTATTGCGGGCGTAATGATGATACCGCATGGATATGGCAAAGTATTTGGAGGAATAGAAGGAACAACAAAATTTTTTGCAAGTGCAGGCTTAGAGCCAGCATTCTTATTAGCCTGGTATGTTGGATTGCTGGAATTAATTGGAGGAATTTGCGTGGCTTTTGGCTTTTTAACAAGATTAATGTCAGTACAATTAGTGGGATTACTTGCGGTTGCAACTTTTTATATTCATCTACCAAGCGGATTTCTTTGGGTGAAGGGTGGATATGAATATCCTTTATTTTGGATGATTGTGATGATTGCAATTACTATTCAAGGCGGCGCAAAATTATCTATTGATAATTTAATGTCGAAAGAATTTTAATGAGTATTTCTAATTTACCATTGAATAAAGCTGTAATTGTCTTCTTAGTCTTAATCGCACTGATTATTCTTGGAATTACTTTGATTGTTTAATTTAATAAAAAATAGTTCCTTTATTATTATACATTTATTGTAATTTTTATGACGAGCCCATCACAATCAGCAAAATTTGTAGATCTAGTTCAGGTAACGAGAGGTAATCTTGTTGAAAATATTCACCAGGGTATTGCCATTGCAATCAATTCGAATAATCAAATTATTAAAAAGTGGGGAGATATAACCACCGAAATTTTTCCTCGATCTGCTTTAAAACCTATTCAAACGTTTGGAATTTTTACCACAGGAACTTATGAAGCCCTTCAACTAAGTGATGAAAGAATTGCATTTGCAACATCATCGCATCATGCCGAACCATTACATATTGAAATGGCGAAGCAATGGTTAAAGGATTTGAAATTAGATGAGAGTAATTTTACTTTAGGACCATCTTGGCCATTGGGGGACAAAAGAAGAGAAGATATTGTCAGAAATGATGGAGTGAAGACTAAAATTTATCACAATTGTTCCGGAAAGCATTTGGGTCAACTTTCAATTTGTGTTCATAAAAATTTTAATATTTCCGAATACGACAATCCAAGCCATCCAGTTCAGCAATTATTTATAAAAAATCTAGAACAATTATCTGAGATAAAAATTAAGAATATTGCAATTGATGGTTGCGGATTACCAGCACCAGCTCTGCCTTTAGAACGTTTTGCTTTTGCACTAACAAAGTTTGCAGATCCGCAACAGTTATCAGGATTAGAACAGGCGGCAGCAAAGAAAATAGTTCAATGTTGTGTAGATCATCCAGTTTATTTTGGTGGCTCACAGAGTATTAATTCCATTTTAACTAAAAGTAGTAATAAAAAAATATTAGTAAAAAATGGTGCGGACGGAGTGTTCGCAGCAATTGTGCCTGACAAAAAAATGGTAGTAGTAGTAAAAATTAAAGACGGCAATATGAAAGCTGCTGAAGTTGCGATTGCAGGATTATTACTAGATTTAAAATTATTGGACCATGAAATTGTCCAGCAATTAGCTCACCAGCCTATTACTAATTCCGTTGGGGTAAAAAGTGGATCGATAAAGTGGATTGGTTAATTAACGTAATAAACTTTTTCTTTTTTGAAATATTTACTACTAACCTGCATCGCATCTAAAATAGTATGTGGATAGTGTTCGTGTGAAATTTTTACCTCAGTTCTCTCTGTATATTTCCCTATAAACTGAGGTTTTCCTACAACTATAAAGTTTGTTTATGTAACAAAAGTTTAACATTTCTGTAACATAAATGCTTTCAATACAAGGTACTTGCGAAGAAATTAACTTAATAAAAAAGGAAAAAAAATGAAAAAACTAAAATTGATTTTACCTTTTGCATTAGCATTGCTTTTTAGCTCTTATGCTTCCGCAAGAGATCAGATTAAAATTGTTGGTTCTTCGACTGTGTACCCTTACTCAACAGTAGTTGCTGAAAGATTTGGTAAAAGTGGAAAATTTAAAACTCCAGTAATTGAAAGCACAGGAACTGGCGGTGGAATGAAATTATTTTGCGCTGGTGTTGGTACTCAACATCCAGACATTACTAATGCTTCTCGAGATATTAAGAGTAGCGAAAAAGAACTTTGTGCTAAAAACGGCGTCAAAGATATCATTGAAATCGTAGTTGGCAATGATGGAATTGCTTTTTCTCATTCTTTAAAGGCGAAAGATATTAATTTTACTAAAGAACAGTTATGGAGAGCATTAGCTTCAGAAGTAGAAGTGAATGGAAAATTAGTAAAAAATCCTTACAAAAAATGGAGCGATATTGACAAAAGCTTTCCTAATTTCGATATTAAAATTATGGTTCCACCTCCAACATCTGGAACAAGAGATGCATGGAATGCTTTAGTGATGAATAAAGGATGCACAAAATCTGCAAAATCATTATTTGATGCAAGAAAAGAAAAATCACATGAAAAAGCATGTGAGACTTTGCGAGAAGATGGATTAGCAATTGAAGCTGGTGAAAACGATACATTAATCGTAAACAAACTTGCAGCTGATCCTGAAATGTTTGGTTTATTTGGTTACAGCTATTTGCTTGCTAACAAAGATAAAATTCAAGCATCTGGCATTGAAGGAAAAAACCATCTTTAGAAAGTATTCAAAATTACTCTTATCCAGTAGCAAGACCTTTGTACTTCTACGTCAAGAAAGCGCACATTGGTGTTATTCCTGGTATTAAGGAATTTTTGGACGAATATACTTCGACTAGAGCAATGGGAGACAGAGGATATCTTGGTGATATTGGACTGGTTCCTTTAAGCAAAGAAAAATACACGGCAACAAGAAACGCGGCAACGAAACTTACTACTATTAATTAAGCAGTACGTTCATAACCAGTTACTTGTAAATTAATTTCAAGGGTCGACCACAAATCGACCCTTGAGCATTTTAAAAAGGAAAAATGAATTTATTAATACTGGTTTTCATATTTGTATTTAGTTTTTCCTGTTTCTTTTTCGGCAAATCACAAATTAAAAAAATTGCTGCAGTTAATAATTTTAAAACTAAGGCATTACCTCATTTTTATGGATTTTACTTATCACTATGGTGTGCATTACCAGCAATTTTAATTGTTTTTTTATGGACTGTTTTTGAACCGTTTATAGTTAAATATTTAATTATCAGTGGATTGGAGCAATCAAGCTTAGCAGATATTGATCATGATCGTCTCAATTTAGTTTATCAAAAAATTAAAGCATTATATTTTGGTACCTATAGCGGAGCGGCCTCAGAACAAATTCAGTTAGGATCCAAACAGTACGGATCTTTTTTAGCCATGGCACAAAATGCTAAAATAGTATTAGTCTTTACTGCTGTGATTGGCTTTACACTTGTTGCATATAAAAAAATTACAAATAATACGCACGCAAGAGAAGGAGTTGAATCTATTTTTAAAGTAGTCTTAATCCTTTGCTCCGTAGTTGCTGTACTTACCACAGCAGGAATTATTTTTTCTTTATTAATTGAAAGTATCAAATTTTTTAGTCAGATTAATTTTTTTGATTTTTTATTCGGTCTAGATTGGAGCCCGCAAAAAGCATTCGTTCGAGACACATCGATAGTTCTTACCGCATCAGAAAAACAAGAACTAAGTAATGCATTTGGAGCTGTTCCGTTGTTTGCTGGAACTGGTTTTATTGCTTTAATCGCAATGTCGGTCGCAGTGCCGATTGGTCTTTTTTCTGCAATTTATTTAGCAGAGTATGCAGGTTCTAATCTTAGAAAATTTGGAAAACCTGTCATTGAAGTGTTGGCTGGAATTCCAACCGTTGTTTATGGTTTTTTTGCAGCTCTAACTGTCGGCCCATTTATCAAAAGCATAGGAGACACGCTTGGTTTAGATGTTTCATCCGAAAGTGCTTTAGCAGCAGGATTAGTGATGGGAGTTATGATTATTCCATTCGTCTCATCTTTGTCCGACGACGTTATTAATGCGGTACCTCAATCTTTACGAGAAGGGTCATATGCCCTTGGCGCAACTAAATCAGAAACAATTAAGCAAGTAGTATTGCCAGCAGCTTTGCCAGGAATTATTGGTTCAATTTTGTTGGCAGTTTCGAGAGCAATTGGTGAAACTATGATTGTGGTAATGGCAGCAGGTCTGGCTGCAAACTTAACTATTAACCCATTAGATTCAACAACAACGATTACAACACAAATCGTAATGATTTTAGTTGGAGATCAGGAATTCACTAGTGCCAAAACGCAAGCAGCTTTCGCACTAGGCCTAACTCTGTTTGTTGTGACTTTAATATTAAATTTTATAGCACTTAGTGTGGTTAATAAATATCGAGAAAAATATGACTAAAGAACAGAGACTACAAAAAAGATATTCAGCAGAAAAAAGATTTAAATGGTATGGAATCATCTCTATCTGTATGGCACTTTTGTTTGTTGCTTTGCTTGTAACAAAAGTATTATCAGAAGGAACTAGCGCATTTGTTAAATCGACGATTGAAATTAAATTAAATTTTGACCAAACTGCTTTAAATCTTCCTGAAAAACCAATTACAGAAGATCTTAATGCTATAGATTTTTATAGTTTTGCTATTGATCAAATTTTAAAAACATACCCAACGAGTAATAGAGACGAGGAAAAAGAATTGATTAAATTGTTTACTACGGATTTTGAATTTGAAGTAAAAGATTTCTTCCTGGCCAATACTAATTTACTTAATCAAACAGTTTCTTTTAAAATTACTGCGTCCTCTGATCTAGATCAGTTGCATAAAGGAAATTATGCAAAAAACATTTCAGAAGATAGAAGAAAAATTTCTAATTACCAACTAAAAATATATGATCATTTCATCCAAAATAATAAAATAACCAAAGTATTTAATGTTTACTTTTTTACTAATGGAGATTCTAGAAATCCTGAAATCGCAGGTATTGGAGGTGCGATGCTTGGGTCTTTCTTTTCTATCTTGGTTTGCTTAATTATATCTTTTCCTATCGCTCTTCTTGCGGCTGTTTATTTAGAAGAGTTTGCTCCTAAAAATAAATTTACTGATTTTATTGAAATTAATATTAATAACCTAGCAGCTGTACCATCTATTGTTTTTGGTCTTTTGGGTCTTGGAATATTATTAAATGTATTTGAACTGCCACGTTCGACGTCACTGGTGGGAGGAATTACTCTTGCTTTAATGACCTTGCCTAGAATTATTATTCCATGCAGAGCATCTTTAAAAGCAGTGCCTCCCTCTATTAGAGAAGCAGCCCTTGCTGTTGGTGCTTCCAAGGTTCAATCTGTAATTCATCATGTAGTTCCACTTGCAATGCCAGGTACTTTATCAGGAACTATTATTGGATTAGCGCAGGCTTTAGGAGAAACAGCCCCATTATTATTGATAGGAATGGTGGCTTTTGTAGTCCAAGTTCCAGCAAATCCCTTAGATCCATCAGCTTCATTGCCAATTCAAGTCTACTTATGGTCTGAATCGGCGGAAAGAGGTTTTGTTGAAAAAACCTCCGCAACCATTATGGTATTATTAGGTTTTTTGATTATCATGAATTCAATAGCAGTATATGCAAGACAAAAATTTGAAAAAAAGTGGATCTAACTATGGATATAAAAATTAAAATTAAATCTACTAATCTAAATGTGTTTTACGGAGAAAAACAAGCGTTGTTCGATATTAATTTAGAAATTAATCAGAATGAGGTAACGGCATTGATCGGACCTTCTGGATGCGGGAAATCGACTTTCATTAGATGCATTAACCGAATGAACGATGTAATCGATATTTGTAAAATTCAAGGTGAAATTGAAATGGACGGAAAAAATATTTATGCACCAAACACAGATGTGGTTAGCTTAAGAGAGAAGGTGGGAATGGTATTTCAAAAACCAAATCCATTTCCAAAAAGTATTTATGACAATGTTTGTTACGGTCCAAAAATTCATGGGATTGCAGAAACTAAAGATGATCTAGATCAGATCGTTGAAAACAGTTTAAAAAAAGCAGCATTATGGAACGAAGTTAAAGATAGACTGCAAGAGCCAGGCACAAGCTTGTCAGGAGGGCAGCAACAACGTTTGTGTATAGCAAGAGCAATTTCAGTTAATCCGGAAGTAATTTTAATGGACGAGCCTTGTTCGGCACTTGATCCTATTGCAACAGCAAAAATAGAAGAGTTAATTGATGAATTAAAAACGACTTTCACTATTATTATTGTGACACATTCCATGTCGCAAGCGGTGAGAGTTTCTCAAAAAACTGGATTTTTTCATTTAGGCAAACTAATCGAAGTAGGCACAACTGAAAAAATTTTTAAAAACCCAACTAACAACATGACACAGGATTATATAACTGGTAGATTCGGATAAACTTATGACTGATGACAAGCATATTGTAAAATCATACGGAGAAGAACTCCAATTTTTGAATGATAGTTTGATTCAAATGGGAAGTTTAACAGAGTCTTTATTAGCAGACTCTATGAATGCAATTATTATTTTAGACAAAGACTCTGTTGCAAGAATAGTTGAAAGCGATAAAAAAATTAACGAATATAGAGCAAAGATTGACAGTCAAATTATGACACTTCTAGTTAAAAGAGCCCCTATGGCTATTGATTTAAGGTTTGCGATTACCTCACTTAGAATATCTCAAGACTTTGAAAGAATAGGCGATCTTGCAAAAGGTAATGCGAAAAAAATGTTGCCATTGCCACAAAATTTACCTCAAGATTTATTAAGCAGCTTAAAACGATTAGGCAATGTTGTAGATGCGCAGCTCAACAAATCTTTGGATGCTTATATAAAAAAATCTAAAGACATTGCGATTGAGGTAATACGTTTAGATACAAGCGTTAATGAACATACTTTTTTAGCGATAAAAGAAGTTTTGGCTTATTTATCTAAAGACCAAAAAAATTTAGAATATGCGACTAATTTGTTATTCGTAGCAAAAAATTTAGAACGAGCCGGAGATCACATTAGAAGAGTTGCTGAAAATATTTATTATTTTATAGAAGGTGATTATTATAAAAAGTCGTAATTATAATTAATGAAGGCAAAAATTTTTATAGTGGAAGATGAGCCTTCAATTGTTACATTGGTTAAGTACAATTTAGAAAAAGAAGATTACAAAGTATTTTTTTCTCATAATGGGGAAGAAGGATTAAAAGAGATTAAAAAGAATGAGCCAGATCTAGTACTGCTAGATTGGATGCTTCCAGATTTATCTGGAATTGAAATTTGTAAAGCTCTAAAAAAAGATCCGAAGTTTAAAAATCTGCCAATTATTATGTTAACCGCAAAGAACCAGGATGAGGATAAAGTGTTAGGCTTAAACACTGGAGCAGACGATTATTTATCAAAACCGTTTAGTCACACAGAACTAATCGCAAGAGTAAATGCTTTATTGCGAAGATCCAAACCTAGTATTTCCGAAGACGTGGTGACATTTGGAGATTTGAAAATAGACCGCTTACAAAGAAAAGTATTTAGAGGAATTGTCGAAATAGATCTTGGACCAACGGAGTATAAACTTATTGATTTTTTTATTAAAAATCCAACAAGAGTATATTCTAGAGAACAATTATTGGAAAATATTTGGACGAGTAATGTGTATGTTGAAACAAGAACAGTTGATGTTCATATTAGAAGATTACGCCAAGCAATTAATATTCCTGATACAAAAAAATTAATCCGCACGGTACGAAGCGCAGGATATGCTTTAGACAACGACTAGTGTTCTGAATATGTGGGCAGCAGAATTGTAACTTCGGTTCCAGCACCCAGAGTACTTTGTATTTTAAATTCACCCCTGTGTTGTTTAATTAAGTGCTTAACAATAGCGAGACCAAGGCCAGTTCCTCCTGCTTTTTTACTACGATCCGCATCAACTCTAAAAAATCTTTCACTAATTCTTGGCAGAGCTTCTTGTGGAATTCCAATGCCCTCATCTTTAATTTTAATTTCTAGACGGTCATTAGTTTTTTTATTTGAAGAAATATAAATATTTTTTTTTGCGTCGCTATATTTTATAGAATTGCTGATTAGGTTTGAGAAAATTTCTATTAATTTATCCTTATCCCCGGTTACATTTGCGTTATTGGTATCAATATTAATAATAAGATTAATATTTTTTTTCAAAAGCGACTCTTGATAAAATTTTTGAACATATTCTATTATTTCTTGCAGGTTAATTTTTTGGCTAGGCCTAATGTGTTCTTGCTGCTCAATTTTAGATAAGGTTAAAAGATCATTAACTAAATTTTCCATTCGTATTGATTCTTGGTGCATTAAAGGCAGAAAATTCTTTTTAGCTTCTTCATCATCCTTTCCATGACCCTGACTAATGGTCTCCAATCCAAGCTTAATAGTTTGCAATGGCGTTCTTAATTCATGCGAAACATTTGCAACAAAATCAGATTTTAACTGCTGAATTTTATAAACATCGGTTAAATCCCTCATCAAAATAAACACAGAATATTTTACACCTAAAAAAAATTGCGGGGATGGAAAAATATAAGATTCATAAACTTGGTAGGTTGGATTTTTAATTTCAGTTTTAATAACTGTAGAAATATTATTTCGTAAGACATTATCAATTGTTTCTAAAAATTCTGGTCTTCGCACAACTTCAGCTATATGTTTTTGTTTAATATTTTTCTCAAAGCGTTCTTCAGCACTTTTGTTTGCAAAAATAATATTTTTTTCTTTATTAATGATAATAATTTGGTTTGGAATTTGGTCTAAAACTTTCTTCTCACTAATGATAAGATCTTCTGAAACAACAATATTCTCTTTGATGTTTTTTGAGATATTTTTTTTCATTCATTTTAAAATAAAAAAACCTAGAGCAAAACCAGATAATAGTATGAAAAATTCCTGCATATTATTGTTTGTAAAAGCTAATTTATCACAACTTTTGAGCAAGTGAATAAAATTAAGTTATTTTGTTTGATTTAGTTTCTATAAGGAATAGATGATGATTTTAATTGGCAACTTGCTTAAATAGATTTTGAGTATGGACAAATTTTTCCCTTTAATATTTATATTTTTGTGGTCTTCAGCTTTTATTACTGGAAAAGTAATTGTTGCAGATTCTTCACCAATTGCTGCACTCTGTTTTCGTTTCACGATTGTAAGCATTGGCTTTCTTTTTTTGTATTGATAACAAAACAAAAAATAGTTCATTCTTTAGGTGAGATCAGCAAAGCCATGTCTAC
>FUWD013024055.1_pt1 | contig 11484 bp, 14 predicted proteins | sample 1063281 | NCBI WGS metagenome assembly FUWD01 (sample SAMEA79048168, study PRJEB19326) | metagenome | biome: marine
GGCAAAATATTGTGAAAATAATTTGACATTAGACAGCATGTGTACCTGTCGTAACAATCGTTTTTCAATCTCTGCACCTGTAATATCTTTATGATGTAAAATTCTGTTTTTAGAATGACCACCTTCTAAACCGAAGTCATATTCGCCTGCATTTTTTTTATCAAAATCTACACCCCATTGTACCAATTCATCAAAACGATCTGGGCCTTCTGTAACTACGACGCGAACAACAGCTTCGTTACACAAACCATCTCCCGCTTTTAAGGTGTCTTTAATATGACTTTCGTACGAATCTTTTATCTGATCGAGTACAACGGCTATGCCTCCTTGTGCGTATTTTGTATTGGATTCATTTTCATCAGATTTTGTGACAATGGCAATCTTAGCATCTGGTAATTTTTGTGCTACTTTTAAAGCGTAACTAAGACCTGCAATTCCAGAGCCAATTACTAAAAAATCATATTTAAGCATTGCTTTTTATTTAGATAAATTAAGCATTCGTTCAATTGGAAGTATCGCTTTTTTCTAATATTCTCAGGCACAATTATTTCGGGAGATTCATTTTTAAGACACAAATACAACTTCTCTAAAGTATTCATTTTCATAAATCCGCATTCGCTACAGGCGCAAGAATTATTTCTTTTGACGGTGCTGGAATAAGTGTTTTGTGTGGGACCTCTTTTTGCATTTGATGTAAAATACCAGCCTCGGTAGCCACAATAAATTCTGATGAATCATTTGTCTTAGCATAATTAATCAATCCAGAAGTAGAACCAATATAAGAAGCTACTCTAAGTATTTCTGGACCCGATTCTGGATGCGCAATAAATTGGGCTTTTGGATGTCGCTGATGCAAGGCCAAAATTTTATCAATCGCAAAAGCTTCGTGTACAATACAAGTGCCATCCCATAAAACCAAATCACGTCCTGTTTTTCAATCATATATTTACCCAAATTTTTATCGGGTGCAAAAATGATGGGCTGGTCTTTAGGTACAGAATTAATAATCTTTTCTGCATTAGACGATGTACATACAATATCGCTCAAAGCTTTTATCTCTGCCGAACAATTGATATATGTAATAACAATATGGTCTGGATGCGTATCAATAAATTTCTTAAAATCGTCTGGCGGACAAGATTCTGCCAAAGAGCAAGATGCATTTACATCTGGCAATAATACTTTTTTATGAGGATTGATAATTTTAGCGGTTTCTGCCATAAAATGTACGCCTGCAAAAACGATGATATCAGCATCTGTACTTGCTGCTTGTTGTGATAATTTAAGGCTATCGCCAACAAAATCGGCAATATCTTGAATAATGGGTTCTTGATAAAAATGCGCTAGAATGACCGCGTTTTTTTCTTTTTTTAAGCGTTTAATTTCGGCGCACAATTCGGCATCTGTTAAAGTATTTTTACTTTTAATGCTTTCTTTTTTTAAATCTATTACTTGCATAACTAAAGGTCAAATTAAGTATTGTGTTTATCAAAGGTACCGTAGCAAATATGTCTATTTTAAGCGGGCAAAATTAGGAAAATAATTTGTTTTGTGACTTAATTATAACATCTAATTACAGATGATGTTTACTATTGGATCTTATAATTTAAAGCTTATTTCAATCAGTTTTATCTGATTTGTGCAGACCCCCAATAATTAAAACTGGCAGGTTTCCAGCCCGGAATATACATGGTGTCCAATTGGTTTATTTTAAAGCCATTGTCTTTAATAAGTAATGGAATGTCTTTATTTAAATGACAACCACCTCCGATATGTTTCCATAGCGGATTTATTCTGTTTTGCCATTTTTGCACAGCGGCGTCTGGTGCTTTACCGTGTTCGCAAAACAATAGTTTTCCGTTTGTTTTTAGTACACGTCTTATTTCTGAAAGTGCTTTTTGAGTATCGGGAATTGTACATAAAGCATAGGTTATAACAACGGTGTCAAAACTGTTAGAATCGGCTGGAATATCTTCGGCGAAAGCCTTTATAAATTCAAAACCGAAAGGCAAACTTTGTGTGTCAATTTTGTTTTTGTGCCATGTCTCAATAGATGGGTCGATTGCAGTTAAATGTTTTAAAGCATCTTTAGCGTAAAATGGTAAATTTAGACCTGAGCCAATGCCAATTTCCAACACATTCCCTTGCGCCTGTGGGATAATTTTTGCGCGTTGTTTCATACTCGGTTTTTGACTACATGCCCAATCAATTACTTTTGGTAAAACGTATTTATTGTAAAGACTCATAGATTAATTTCTTTTATGGCTTGTGAAATTTTTTCTACCAAGTCCGTTTCATTTTCATATTCTATAACAAATACTGAACATCCTGCTGTGGTTGTTGAATATTCTGCTCCTTTTTGTCGCACATAAATGATTGGTTTTTTAGTTGCAAAAGCGTAACCAATTTCGATACCAACGCCGATAGATTTATGTGTGAGTTCTGCAATCAAGAAATCGGAATTATCAATTTCTTTAAAAGCTGTTGCCATCATTTCTCTTTCTTGGTTTTCTTTAAAATGATATTTATCTACAAAAACCAAAAGTTGTATGTTTTGCTCAGCAAATGCTTTTACCAAATAATCGATTTCTTTGGTGAATTTTTTTCTATCCGAAAAACTTATGGCAAAGTAGCCTCTTTTCATTGGTTTACTAAAAAAGTTTTAAAACTGTCATTCCTAAATAGACTGCTAACAATCCTAAAAGGATACTTAAAGCAATATAACCAGATGCATACAGAAATTGTCCGTCGCGAAAAAGTGTTATCGTTTCTAAAGAAAAGGCCGAAAAAGTGGTAAATCCGCCACAAATACCGGTTGCTAAAAACAGACGCCATTCTAGAGATAGGTTTATTTTTTCGGTTAAACCGAAAACGATACCAATAACCAAACAACCCAAAATATTGACTGTAAATGTCCCAAAAGGAAATGCAGACAAAAACTTGGTTTGTATTAGTTGCGACAATAAATAGCGAAAAACACCACCTATAAAACTACCGATTCCTATTAAGGCTATTATTCTCATAAATTACAGTATAATTTTAGATGCACTTCGCCAGCTCCATTTGCCAACAACAGTTCCTTGGTTTAGTTTTATAATGCCCGGATTGGCACGTATCATTGTTTTAAGAGTCGTTTCATCGCAAAAAAGCAGGTCGAAATTCAAATTATGTGCTGATTTTAGCTTTAAAAAATCTTCGTTAGTAGAAGCCGACATGGCGTATACTTTATAACCATCCTTTTTTGCTTTATCGGTTAGTTCTTTTATAGCACCCAAACCTTTGGCATTGGATAAATCGAGATTATACATAACGACCAACAGTAATTTTGGTTCTTGTAAAAGCTGTTCTGATAAATCTTCGCCATCAATTTCCATTGTAAAATCATGGATAGGTGGCGTATAACCTTCTTCAATAACTTCTGTTTTACGATCTACAAAAACAGCGCCTTCAATCTGCCAAGGTTTTTCTTCGGTCGTGAATTTTTTATTTTCACCATTCACTTTGTAAGTCCACGTATCTTTATAAACTGCTTTTGGCGCATTGTCTGGCACAAGCATTCCTTCGGTAATATTTTTACCAATGGCATAAGGTCTGAAATCGATAATGGGCAAATAATTTAATACATAAACCACAATAGATACAGATATCAGCAGACTAAAAATGGTTAATTTCTGTGCGATTTTAGCACTTATTAATGGCTTGATTAAATTGTGTTTTAAAACTAAGCCAAATATAAGGGCAATTAAAACAACGTTTTTATAAAAGGTTTCCCAAGTCGTTAATGTGATGGCATCACCAAAACAACCACAATCGGTTACCTTGTTATAAAAAGCCGAATACCATGTTAAAAACAAGAAAACGCTTATTAATAAAAGTAAACTATAGGTCGTAAATTTAGATTTATAACCAACCAATAACATCACACCCAACATCAATTCAGCTAAAATTAAAATGATTGAAAATTCTAGAGCATAAGGATCTAAAAATGTAAGATTCAACACATCTGCACCAAAATATTCTTGAAATTTATACATAGAGCCCAAAGGGTCTACCAACTTAACAAAGCCAGAAAACACAAAAGTAATTCCTACTAAAAAGCGTATAATTTGTATTATGAATTTCATAGTTTATTTTTATTAACTAGATCTCGACTGCGCTCGATCTGACATTAACATATCTCTTTAAACTCTTAATCTGTTTGCCCTTCTTCCATTAAAATCAAGGCAAAGATGGCATAATTAATCATGTCTTGATAATTGGCGTCAATACCTTCAGAAACCAAGGTTTTGCCTTTATTATTTTCTATTTGCTTAACCCGCAACAATTTTTGAATAATTAAATCGGTTAACGAACTGATACGCATATCGCGCCAAGCTTCGCCATAATCATGATTCTTATTATCCATCAAATCTTTGGTTTCTTTAATGTGTTTTGAGTACAAATCATCAGCCTGTTGATTGTTTAAATCGGGCTGCTCCACAACACCTAACTCTAATTGAATCAACGCCATAATAGAGTAATTAATGATGCCAATAAATTCTGAAGCTTCATCCTCATCCACTCTACGAACTTCAATATCTTGCAATTGCCGGATGCGTTGTGCTTTGATGTAAATTTGATCGGTTAACGAGGGTAAACGCAAAATTCGCCACGCACATCCGTAATCTGTCATTTTTTTTACAAATAATCGCTTACATTTGTCAATTACAGCGTCGTATTGTTTTGATGTTTTTTGCATAAACCTTTGGTTAAATTACGTAAATTTCGAACAAATTTAACAATTATTATTAAGCTTGCCATTTTAAAAACAAGTTTATACAAGGCTGTGAAAATTGACCATCTAAATTTACATATTTTATGAAAAGTATTGCTGTTTTTTGCGGTTCGAGTATTGGTTTTAATTCGGTTTATAAAGCCGACGCCATAAAAGTGGGTTGCTATTTTGCACAACACAATATTGGTTTGGTTTATGGTGGTGGGAAAATTGGCATGATGGGCGCTTTAGCGGATGCCTTGCTAGAAAAAAAGGCCATGTAACAGGTGTTATTCCTGGATTATTACGCCATGAAGAAGTAGAACATGGTAACGTCAGTAAAATGATTGTCACTAAAACGATGAGTAAACGCAAAGTTAAAATCAGCAAAATGGTTGATGGTTATATTGCTTTAGCTGGTGGTTTTGGCACACTTGATGAACTTTTTGAAGCCTTGACTTTAGGGCAATTAGGCATCGAAAATAAACCCGTTGGCATATTAAACACCAATGGTTTTTTTGATACAACTCTTAAACAATTGGACTTTATGGTAACCGAAGGTTTTTTAAAACAAACCAATCGCGATATGTTACAAGTGAGTGACAACATAGAAGATTTGATGGCTAAAATGCATGCTTATACAGCACCAAAATTGAGTAAAATTGTCAATACTGTGGCTTCAAAATAAACCATTATGTTCATTAATTGCAAAGGCCATCTTATAGATCTTTCTTCGCCAAAAATAATGGGCATCTTAAATATTACGCCCGATTCTTTTTACGATGGTGGTAAATACACATCAGATAAAGCTCTTTTAAATCAGGTAGAAAAAATGCTTAATGAAGGTGTTACTTTTATAGATGTTGGTGCGTATTCATCACGACCAAATGCCCAACATATTACAGAAGACGAAGAATTAGTAAGAAGTACTAAATCCATTGAACTCATTCTCTCAAATTTTCCCGAGGCTTTACTTTCGGTTGATACGTTTAGAAGTAAAGTTGCTGCACAAGCCATTTTGTCTGGTGCCTGTATGATAAACGATATTTCTGGAGGTAGTTTAGACACAAACATGTTTAAAACAGTTGCTAAAAATAAAGTGCCTTATATTTTGATGCACATGTTAGGCACACCTCAAAACATGCAAGATAATCCGCAGTACAAAAATATTATTTTAGATATCCGTAAATATTTTTCTAAAAAAATAGCCGAATTACGAACCCTTGGCGTAAGCGATATTATCTTAGATGTTGGTTTTGGATTTGGTAAAACAATGACACATAATTATACACTCCTCAAAAATTTAAATCTGTTTAACTGTTTTGACTTGCCCCTATTGGCAGGCCTTTCACGCAAATCTATGTTGTATAATGTGTTAAAAACAACACCAGAAAAAACGTTGAATGCCACTACTATTGTCAATACCATTGCTTTGCAAAATGGCGCTTCAATTTTACGTGTTCACGATGTAAAAGAAGCACAAGAAACAATTCAAATTTATCAACAATTACAAAATTAGCATATGAAACACGTCCTATATTTAGCGCTGTTATTTTCAATAATTGGTTGTGGTAAAAAGATTTAAAACTCCCTCAATTACACATCAAAGCCGTAAACGAAGTCTATAACAATTCGGCTGTTTGGGTTTTTTACACTCTAGATGGCAAAGACACTTTAGCAACGCTAAACCGAAATAATAGCATTTCTACAACCCATTGGCTTTTTAATATTGACCGAAGATTACAATTAAAACAGATTTATAAACCCTTATCTACTATGCTTGCAAAGCGTCAAGATAAGTCATCACCCCATCATGTAGATGGCATGCTAAACTATTTTACCTTTGCAGATACCATTGATAAACGAAATAAATTTTTACCACTTACAACAAAATCTATCACTTACAAAAATCCAAATTTAAAAGATACAGCATCGGTAGATATAATTTTTTATCCGACAAGTTTTAAGCTTAAAAACAATAACTATAATTACAATCAGTTAGATTCTGTTTTACAAAACAAAAGTGATTTAGGACAAACGCAGTTTTATTTTCAAGACAATCTTAGCTATACAAAGTATTTATGGGTAAAATCGAAAATTTATAATTTGTCATTAAATGATTCTTTACAATCCGTAATCGATTTTTATTTTAAATAACATTTTAAAAAGCTTTATTTTAGTATTTTTACGTAAAATTATTTTTGTTGGATTATTTAGACTTTAACTTTTTAGATTTTTTAGACATCGTTCTGGTAGCAGTTTTGCTCTACTATGTCTATAAATTGGTAAAAGGAACAGTTGCCATCAACATCTTTTTAGGAATTGCCATTATATATCTTATTTGGAAATTGACTGAAGCTTTGCAAATGGAATTGCTTAGCGATATTTTAGGCAAATTCATTGGGGGTGGTTTTATTGCCTTAATTATTGTTTTTCAACAAGAAATCAGAAAGTTTTTACTGATGTTGGGCTCTACTAATTTTACATCGAAAAAGAGTTTTATGCGCCAGCTTAACTTTTTAAAATCAGAAATTACCGAAGTTACAAACGTAGATGCCATTTTAGAGGCTTGTAGAGAAATGAGTGCTGTTAAAACAGGTGCCTTAATTGTGATAAAACGAAACAACAGTCTCGATTTTATTAAAGATACAGGCGATTTAATGAATGCCGAAGTCAACAAACCTATCTTAAAAAGTATCTTTTATAAAAATTCGCCACTTCATGATGGCGCCATCATTATTGAAGACAACAAAATAGTGGCCACACGTGTGATATTACCCATCGCCAAAGATGCTAATATTCCTTTACGCTTTGGATTAAGACATAGGGCAGGTATTGGTATTACCGATAAAACGGATGCGCTTGCACTTACTGTATCTGAAGAAACAGGTGAAATTTCTTATATAAAAGATGGTGAATTTGTTCTTTTTAAAAACTTAGAAGACCTGAATACAAAAATTAGAGGCGATTTATCTAATTAGTTACCCCGCTGCTTTAACAAATTGAATTTCGTATAATTTACTGTAATAGCCTTGCTTTTCTAACAGCTCTTTATGGGTGCCTTGCTCTACAATTACACCTTTATCAAGCACAATAATTTTATCGGCTTTTTTAACAGTTGCCAAACGATGCGCAATAATGATAGATGTTCTGCCTTGGGTAATTTTATTGGTCGCTTTTTGAATCAACTTTTCTGAATACGAATCTATAGACGAGGTCGCTTCGTCTAAAACCAAAATACGCGGCTTTGTAACATAGGCTCTTAAAAAAGCGATAAGCTGTCTCTGACCTACAGATAGCATTGCGCCACGTTCTTTAACGTTATAATTAAATCCTTGTGGCAATGTTTCTACAAATTTTTTGATACCAATTCTTTCGGCAGAAGCCTCTACCTCCTCCAATTTAATGTCTTTATTTGTTAAGATGATATTGTTATAAATAGTGTCGGCAAACAAAAAGACATCCTGTAAAACCACAGCAATATTATTGCGCAAAACCGACAAGCTATAATCAGAAATATTAACCCCATCAATACAGATTTCGCCACTATCAATTTTATAAAACCGGTTTAATAAATTAATAATGGTCGATTTACCAGCACCCGTGGCACCAACAATAGCCACAGTTTCACCCTGTTTTACATCAAAAGAAATGCCTTTTAAAACAGGTTCGTCTTTTAAATAACTAAACACCACATTTTTAAAAGATATATCGCCATTAATACGTTCTGTTTGATACGTTCCTAAATCGCGTTCTTTTTCGTCTTCGTCTAAAACATTAAAAACCCTTTCGGCGGCAACCATACCCATTTGAAGTGTGTTAAATTTATCGGCAATCTGACGTAAAGGTCTAAACAACATCTGACTCATCATAATAAAACTCATAATTTCGCCGATACTAATACTTTTATTAACAGCTGCTTGCATACCGCCATACCAAACTATTAAACCTAAAACTATTGATGTTAAAATTTCTACAACCGGAAAAAATATAGAAAAATACCACACCGTTCTTACATGGGCCTTTTTGTGTTTTTCGTTGATTTCTTTAAACTTATCAAACTCTATTTCTTCGCGTGTAAACAGTTGTACAATCTTCATCCCAGTTACCCGTTCTTGAACAAAACTATTAAGATTGGCTATCTGATTTCTAACATCCTGAAAAGTGTCTTTTATTTTTATTTGGAATACTTTGGTGGCATAAATGATTATCGGCAAAACAGCCAAAACAATTAAAGTTAAACGCCAATTCATATACAACATCAAAAATATGACAACAATCATTTTTAATAAATCGCTGATAATCATGAACAAACCTTGTCCAAATACGCTGGCAATGGTTTCTATATCGCTTACCACGCGTGTTACCAATTTGCCTACGGGCGATGTGGTAAAATACTGCATTTTAAAACTCAGCAAATGTTTATAAATCTTTGAGCGCATATCTTTTACAATATTCTGCCCCAACCAATTGGCAAAATAAATAAATGTGAATTGCAATAAAACCTCAGCAAAAAGCGCCAAAAATATGTATATGGTATATCTAAAAAGTTGCGGCGCATTTTTATTGGTAATGTAATTATCTACTATTTGTTGCAACAACCAAGGTCTTACAGAAGCGGCTATGGCTAACAAAATGGTAGAAGCGCTTGCAATTATAAACTGAGCTTTATAATTCTTAACAAATTGTAATAACCTAAAAAAAAGCTTTGCATCAAAGGCTTTTCCTGTTACTTTTTTAGAATTATTTGTGGTGTTTTTTGTCATTAAGGATGTAAAATTACGCAAATATGTTGTTAGGATAGATAATCTTTGTCAAAAACAATCCTTTGGCTGGCACAGAAAAACCGGCTTTTTGACGGTTGCGACTTTCTATAACTGCTTTCATTGTTTCTGGCGTGTTCTTTCCTAAACCTATATCTATCAAAGTGCCTACAACAGCCCTTACCATATTTCGCAAAAACCTATCGGCAGTAATTGTAAAGGTTAAATGTGCATCCTTTTGTTCCCAATGCGCTTCTGTAATTTTACAATTATAGGTTTTTACATCGGTTTTCGATTTAGAAAAACATTTAAAATCAGCATAATCAAACAAATAACTGGCCGCTTTATTCATAGCCTCAACATTGAGCTGCTGATGGTATAATTGCCAAACTGTATCTGTTAAAAAAGGATCTCTTCCTAAAAAAATGCGGTATTCGTATGTGCGACTTAAGGCATCAAAACGGGCATGGGCATTATCTGAAACCTTAAAAATAGTGTAAACAACAACTGAATCTGGAAAAATGGCATTTAATCTTAAAACCAAATCATCGGTATTTAAAACTTTATCAAAATCAAAATGGGCAAAAAATTGAGACGCGTGAACGCCTGCGTCTGTTCTACCAGCACCTAATATTGTAATGGGCTCTTTTAAAAGCATCTGCAAAGCTTCTTGTACAACCTGTTGCACGCTCAAAGCGTTGGGTTGCAATTGCCAACCGTGAAAGTCTGTGCCTTTATAGGCTAATTTGATAAAATATCTCAAATAGTGTATGTTTGTAAACGCAAAGATACAAGAGTATTTTTTATTTGATAAACCTTAGTCCCCTCTTTTAACAAATAAAAATATGGTTAAAATATTATTATTGTCTGATACACATAGTTATTTAGACGACAACATGCTCAATTATGTCCGTCAAGCGGATGAAGTCTGGCATGCTGGTGATGTTGGCGATGTAAATGTTGTTAAAAGAATAAAGAAATTAGCGTCTTTTCGCGCCGTTTATGGCAATATTGATGGGCAACCCATCCGCAATAGATATCCTTTAACTCATAAATTTATGATTGAAGATGTTAAAGTATTTATGACTCATATTGGCGGTTATCCCGGAAAGTATATCCCACGTGTCAAAAAAAAACTAATTGATTATGCACCCGATTTATTTATAACTGGCCATTCGCATATCTTAAAAGTGATGTACGATAAAAAGCTTAATTTATTACATATAAATCCTGGAGCTGCAGGAAAAGAAGGCTTTCATCAAATGCGAACCATGGTGCGTTTTGAAATAGATCAAAAAGAGATAAAAAATCTAGAAATTATAGAACTCGGTGAGCGTGGCTTAATTGTCTAGTTCTGTTTTAAATTTAATTGGGACAACTAAAGAAATTTCGGAGCCCTCGCCTATTTCTGAGTTTATCACAAAACGGCCATTTAGCATTTTTATACGCGCCTCAATATGGCTTAAGCCCAAACCCTCTTTTTGTTTCGCTTTAACCACATCAAAACCAACACGATCATCTATAATTTGAACCACCAGTTTGTTATCGGCTCTTTGGGTTAAGGCCACTGTGGCATTTAATATTTTTGTTTGTGTGCTGCTTAAAACAGCATCTAATTTGTTTTGTTGTTTTAAACGGTAATTCTTATAATAAACAAAAACAACCAAAAACAATTTAAAAAGCATACCGCTATAGATCTTGAAAAACTGATTAAAAATTCTAAATAAAATTTGGTAGGTGCTAAAAAAAGTAAAAGGAGAAAGGCTATAGTAGATTAGGGGGGTTACCTTTCTCCCTTGCTTCAATTGCATGAAACAATTTTGTTATTTAACATACCAAACATAAGCATTTATTCAATTGTTTTTCTAGCGGAATTAGGTAGTTTTCAATCTAGCGAAATCGCTAGATTTCTAGCGGAAACCCTTGCTTTTTGCATTTTTTGCAAAAATGAAAAATAGGCTATTTTGA
>FUWD013179854.1_pt1 | contig 11477 bp, 10 predicted proteins | sample 1063281 | NCBI WGS metagenome assembly FUWD01 (sample SAMEA79048168, study PRJEB19326) | metagenome | biome: marine
CCCACAAGGCCCACAAGGAGATACCTGGTGCCGACTGGCTCGCAAGGCCCGCAAGGAGACACTGGTGCTACTGGGGCAACTGGCCCACAGGGAGCAACAGGCGCGACTGGATCGCAAGGCCCAGCAGGTAACGACGGTGCTGACGGTGCTGACGGTGCTGACGGTGCTGATGGGGCTACCGGCCCACAGGGAGCCACTGGGGCACAGGGTGCTACCGGCCCACAGGGGGCCACAGGGGCGCAAGGCCCAGCGGGTAACGACGGTGCTGACGGCTTAGGCGTTCCATCAGGAGGCAGCACTAATCAAGTGCTAGCAAAAGCTAGCGGCACAGACAACGACACAGCATGGGTGGATAACACTGGTGGCCACGCAATTAAAGACGAAAGCGGCTCCGCCTTAACTACCAGAGCCAACATGACTTTCATAGGTGAGCTAGTTGCCGCTACAGACAACAGTTCTACCACATCAACTGATATAACGATAGATGCCAAGACAGCTTGGCTTTACGGATAATGGCCACGACACACAAGAAACTAGCCAGCGTTCAGCTAGGCTCATCAGCGGGGGATGTTTACGCCCCAAGCGTTTACGGCATGGTTAAGACCATCGTGCTGCACAACACCAACAGCGCGTCTAAGCACGCCACAATTTATTTCGGCACGGCATCAAACGCCGCTGACAAAATTTTAAGAGTTACCTTAGAGGGTTACGAAACATTGGAGTGGGGCTGTCAGCACATGATTGTTGTGGACGGCACATCAAGCAGCGGGGTCAAGCTGAGTGGCGAGGCCGAAGACGCATCAACAATTAACTGCTTCGTGTTCGGGGCGGAGGAATCCTAATGGCATTTAGCACATCATCAATAGCAGCGATTAAAGGTGACACTGGCGCACAGGGGCCAGCGGGAAGCAACGGCAGTAACGGTGCTGACGGTGCCGACGGAGCGACTGGCCCGCAAGGCCCAGCGGGCACTATGGATTTAACAGCCGACCAAAGCTGGACGGGTTCACAGCGGGCTACGATTGTCACAGATAACGATGGCAGCTTCGACTTAAACGCCGGTCAGAACTTTAAGTGTACTCCGACAGGTATCGTTAACCTCACATTCACTAACGAGGCTGATGGCCAGAGCGGGTATATTCTTTTAGTGAACGGTTCCGCTTACGCTCACACCAAGGACGACGCCACCGTAGAGGCTCCAAGCGGGCTGCTAACTGACATTGGTGCTGCTGGCACGTTCTTAATTAGCTACTTCAGTGATGGCACAACAACTTACCTAACCAACTCTAAAGCATTAACTTAATGCCGATTCTGCATAACAGCATTATTGCAGCAGCAGCAGAAGCAGCCGACCCTGTGACCCGTTCGCTGCGGTTTGGTAGCGGAGCGTATTTATCCAGAACCTTTGGAACGCCTACCGATGCAAAGAAAAAGACGATTTCGGTTTGGGTGAAACGAAGCAAGCTAAACGACAGCAATGGTCAGGAACTTATTTCATATAACGATTCAAATGCTGGCGGAAGCTGGCAGTTCAGCGGTGCTGGTGGCGGAGGGTCATCCGTTAACGATGATTTTACTGTAAATGACAGGAATGCGACCACGGGTGCTGCTGATTATATGCTTCGCACAAAGCAATTATTCCGCGACCCAGCAGCTTGGTATCACATCTTTATTCGTTTTGACACGACAGATTCAACAGCAGCAGACCGCTGCCAGATTTGGGTAAACGGAGAGCGAGTAACAGATTGGAATACGGGCGACCTTGATTACCCAGACCTTAACCACGTTACGACCAAAATCTTTGCGGCAACCACAGGCAACCAGTACATCGGCACTAGCGCGTGGGATACAGGAAACGGCTTTGAGGGTTATATGGCCGACTTTTATTTTACTGACGGAACTGCCTATGACGTTACGGATTTTGCTGAAACTGATTCTACGACAGGCCAATGGGTTCCAAAAACTCCCACCGGATTAGTTTATGGAAACAACGGATTTCATTTAGAATTTGAGGACTACGGCGACCATAGCCTTATCGGTCTGGATAGCAGTTTGGGCAACGCAATCAACTGGGACACCTCTAAAAATCGATCAGGGTACGGCTCGCCTAGTTGGTCTGAAAGCAACACCCAGTTTGATGGCGCAAGCGGCAACGTCCAGCACACTATGTCTAACTTTGCTGGCTCTGGTAAATATTACGCGGAGTTTGAATTTACGCTGGAAGCTACAGCGGTTCTACAGTTTCAGCAGTAGGCGCAGTGCCAGAGTCTTGGTGGACGGGTTCCACTCTAAATAGCTATATGTATTCTGGAACCGATGCCGCCCGACCCCTGTGTGCCTTGCAAGCAGATGAAAAGATATACTCTCCCAGCGGGTCTACTGTTGATTGCAGTAACACAGGTTCCGAGCCTCATTTCACAGTAGGCACTGACCGAATTGGCATTGAGGTAGACGGCACAGCAAACACGGCTGTCTTTTATCGGGTCAACTCTAGTGAGAAAGTCGAAATAGCATCACTAAACAACACCGATGATGGAATTGACTTTGGCGGGAAGGTAGCTTGGGGTTGCACGATACACGATGCTAACCACAGCATACGAGGGTACTTCACTTCTGCCAGTTGGCTGCAAGCTCCTAGCTCTGGTTTTGCTGCAATGCCGAGCGGTAATCATTTTGAGGCGACTAACCTTAATTCAACGGACATCCGAACAGACGTACCTACCGACTCCTTTTGTGTGATGTCGCCAATCGACAAAGGCAGCGGTGTCACTCTTTCGGAGGGCAACCTAAAAGCGGTCTGTGATACAAGCTGGGATAACGTGCGCGGAACTATGGGGGCTACGTCCGGTAAGTTCTACTACGAGGTTATTGGAACCATAGGTGCATCGACTCGATGGAATGCTGGCGTTGATATAAACCAAAAGTGCCAAGTAGATACTTACAACGACAATACTGGGTCGATTGTTTACTCGCTTTACGATGGCAGAATTTATGATGGGGCGGGGAGTTACTCAAGTGCCACCCAAGACCAATCTGAAACTAACGCCCGTATTGGAGTGGCTGTTGACATTGACGCTGGAAAGGTATGGTTTCGGTTTAATAATGGAAGCTGGGAATTATCTGGCGGCGACCCAACCAGCGGAAGCTCCAGTGGCTCGGAGACGTTCACGGCTGGCTCATTAGTTCAACCTCTGTTCGCGGGGTATGGAGCCACGTTCACTGTTTACTTTCAAGAATCGGAATGGACTGACACCGCGCCAACAGATTACGGGGAATGGAAAACATCTAGGCTCGGTACGCCAGTTATCAAGCCCGCAGAGCATTTTAACTCACTGGTATATCAAGGTGCTTCACCGTCTGACAAAGCGGTAACAGGTGTAGGTTTTCAGCCAGATTTAGTTTGGATTAAGGCAAGGACGCAGACATACAACCACGCTGTCTACGATTCATTGCGCGGTGCTACTAAGGAGTTACACACTAACACCACTGATTCCGAGGACACCGACTCTAACGGCTTAAAGACATTTGACAGCGACGGCTTTACGGTTGGATCGGACGGCGACGTGGGCGACCCAACCGGAACACGCATTAGCTGGAACTGGAAAGCCCACCAGACCCCAACTTCTACAAGAACCACATACACAGTCAAGGTCGAGGATAGCGGCGGGGATGCGTGGGATTCTAGTGGCTCTTTTTTGGACGGAAACAATTTTCCCAGTGTTTATATGGAGATTTGGGAAAACCGCAACGGAAGCTTGGTGTCGCTAGGTAAGGTGGCAGTTAGTTATTACGACTCTGCTGGCAATACTAATTCAGACCTCTCGGAGCAGACATACGAACTAAAATGCGTGGACTTAAACGCGATAACAGTCAAGTGGCATTACGACACTTCAGGTGATGGTAATGAGTATGACTACCCTAACTCTTACAACGACTACCTTAACGAACAGAAGATTACCATACTCGATGGCTCTACATCAGAGTGGACAACTAACAACCATTCTAACGATGACGGCGGCACTGACTACAACTACTCGCCGCCAACCGGATGGGCTAATGGGGATACGCTAAAATCAGCTACCACTAGCTACAACGGAAGTGACACAGCTACACTTACTAGCGGTAGTAGCCCAGTAGAGAAATACAACGCTGCCGCTGGCTTGAGCATCATCACCTATAGCGGCAACGGCGGTAGCGATGGCGATACTCAAGAAATAACACACTCCCTCGGAGCCGAGCCAGAGTTCATCATTGCAAAATCTAGGGACAGTTCTTCAACGAACGGTACTTGGAACGTCTACCATAAACACGCTGTGCCTTACTCTGATTCCGGCTATGGAACTCACGCGCACTTGCACCTAAATGAAAACTGGACTGCTTATCAGTTATACTACGATATTCTGATACCCAAAAGCGGTTCTGAAAATACGATAATCAATACGGTTTACGATAGTTCGGATGGCATATACACGAATGAAGGTGGGGTAGACTATGTTATGTACGCTTGGGCACCTGTTGAAGGCTATTCAAAGTTCGGTACTTACACGGGCAATGGAAGCGCGGATGGGGCTTTTATATATCTAGGTTTTCGCCCTGCATTTTTTATGCTGAAGCGAACTGACAGCACTGGGGAATGGTGGATGTACGATTCAAAGAGAGATGGGTACAACGTAATTCCGTACCTTATGATGGCGCAATCGAGTGCTGCGGAGTCCTCCCCAAGCTCATCTTACTATGTAGACTTTGTTAGCAACGGGGTGAAGCTCCGAAATGGATTAGCGGCGTGTAACGGTAACGGGAATGATTTCATCTACGCTGCCTTTAGTGAACAGCCCTTCTCCGCCCCAAGCAACGCCAGATAGCAGAAAGATTTTACTATGCCATACACCACTCAAGAAGGACGCGCACTCCCGATGGACAAGGAGTTCAGCCATAACGGAAAAGGCTTTGGCGCAACTTATCTCAGGATTGCCACTGCTGAGCAAAAGGAAGCTGAGGGGATTCGTTGGGAGACGCCAGTTGAGCCACCAGTTGTACGCGCTCCGCTGGAACGTGAGAAGGCTGACGGCGTGGCCAATGCCAAGGACACGGCTAACAAGATGCTAGCAGGTTCAGACTGGCAGGTAATCGCTAAGACAGAAAGAGGCCGCGAGATACCAGAAGATGTCTCTCAATACCGATCTGACATCGTAGCTGAGTGCGCCCGACTGGAAGAACAATTTAGCACCGCCGAAAGTTATGAGGCCATTGATGCAATCAAGCAGAACTGGCCCTTAACACAAGAGGAACAGGCGATGCGGCCCGTTGAGGACGAAGTAGCTGACAATCCAAACGAATAATGGCAATAGTAGACAGAGGCAGGTTAGTAGATGGCATCACCGCACTAGATGGCGGGATGGATAGCGGTCGTTCGCCCAACCTAATTGCACCTAATCAAGTGCAGTACGCTGGCAACGTAGCATTCCGTGGCGGGTTCGCTAAGACGCGACCAGCCTACAAGCGCATCAACGTCACCGGCTTCTCTACTGCCGCTACTGATAAGTTCCAAGGCTGCGGGTACTTTGATTACTCTGACGGTCAAATCATATTTGTAGCAGGAGGCAACACCTACAAGATTGAGCCACCTTCAAGCGGCACTGACTGGGCCTGTACGGACATCACCAACAGCAAAACTCTCTCAACCACACGCGACCGTGTTCACATGGTTCAGGCTGAGAACAAGATTGGTAGCGGCTCTGCTACCAGCCACATGATTATCCAAGACGGCACTAGCTCGCCGTTCATTTGGGACGGTAGCTCAGCTAGCTATGCTAATGAAATCACTGACGATCAAGGAAACATTGTGGGTGTACCCACTGGAACCGGCCCGATGGCATTTGGTCACGGTCGGCTGTGGGTGGCCCAAGGCCGCAGCTATGTTGGTTCCGACATTTACGGCGGCAGTAAGGGAACACTGAAGTTTACTGAGAACACCTACCTAGCTGGTGGCGGGGCATTCTCTGTTCCGGTATCTGCCGGTGACATTACGGCTATGCGCTTCGCTGCCGCACCGAACACCGCGCTGGGTCAGGGTGAACTGATCGTTGCCACCGATGACGCTGTGTTCACTGTTAACGTGCCACTAGACCGGACAGGCTGGTCAGCTCTCAGCGACCCTGTGCAGCGCGTGGCACTAATTAACAACGGTGCTATGTCGCACTTCAGCACTGAGCTGGTCAATGGCGACGTGTTTATGCGTAGCCGCGACGGAATCCGCAGCGTGATCCAAGCGGTACGAGACTTTAACCAGCTAGGTAACACGCCTATTAGCTCGGAGCTGCACCGCATATTTAAGTACGATGCGGCTGAGTACCTGAAGTATAGCTCCGGTGTTCTATTTGATAACCGCTACCTGCTGACCAGCCAGAGCAGCTACGACAATACTAAAGGTGTGGCATACTCTGGGCTGGTCAGCTTAGATTTCAACCAGATTAGCAGTATGAAGGGCAAGGCTCCCCCTGCATACGACGGCTTCTGGACTAGCGAAGTAACCCGATCCAGCGTCAAGTATGACCTTGAAGTCTACCAGCTAGTTAAGGGCCGGTTCGATGGGGTGGAGCGTTGCTTTGCATTCATCCGCCCGAAGTACCTGTCAGGCTCCACGGTCACATACGGTGATACTGAGCTGTGGGAGATTATGCGGGACGACAGCTTAGTGGTTGATGATGTGGACATCGTTGGCGGCGAGAACGTGAACAACGAGATAACCGCTGAGATTGAGACTCCTAGCTTCGACTTTAATCAGGTCGGAGCTGCTAAGATATTGGAGTCTGCTGATCTGTGGGTGGACAACCTGACTGGCGGGACAGTTACTTTTAACGCTGACTTCCATCCAGACCAGTACCCTTGCTGGGTTAGTTGGCAGAACTGGTCTGTAATCTCAGAGTCCTCTAGCGATAACTGCAATGATTTGGTAGACTACCAGCGTCAATACAGGGCGAGGATGCGATTAGGCACTCCGTCCTCCGCAGAAGAACCTGCGGTTGGCAAGCCGTTCAACTACGGCTGGGAATTTGCTGCCCGTCTGAGTTGGACTGGCAGAGCGAGGGTTAAGCTGTTCAGGCTTAACTGCCGCGAGACACAAGAAGAACCATACGCAGACGTGAACATCGACGGCACTAGCAAGGCAATAGCTTGCGACTGCCTAAGCGGCGTCAGCTCAGCAACGAATCAATAACATGGGTAACTGTAGCAATATCTCTAACACGCAAGCTGTATCGTTAACGGCAGGGACGCTTACGAGCGGCTTCTGCCACACCAGCTTGCAAACTACATACGAAGAGTTCATAGCTCGCACCACAGCTCAATTATCTCAAAGCGTAGCTGGGTTTGTGGCTGGTGACGACACGCCAGATGCAGGCGACCAAGATAAGCTGTGGTTTAAGCAGAACGGTAGCAACTGCTACGCCCCGCTTGGGTGGCATTTCTACAACGCAACCAGCTCAGCCGTGGATAAATGGCAGATAGTCAGGTCTGAAGTGCCAGTGGGGTCAATATCAATGTGGTACACCGCCACCGCACCAGACAACTGGTTATTCTGCGACGGCACAACCTTTACTGCCACAGATTACCCGACCCTCAACACCGTACTAGGAGGAAATACCCTTCCAGACCTGAAGGGTCGTATGCCCATTGGTGTAGGCCAGCAATCAAACACTAAGTGGGATGAGTCTGCCTTTACCTACACATCCAATGGCACTGACTTTTCGGTGGCTGACTCTGGCGGTACTGAAGAGCATCGGTTAATACAAACTGAGCTTCCAAAGCATAAACACAGAATCTCTAAGGCTACGGCATTTGGGGGGAGCTACGCTCAAGGAGGCACTAGGGATTCAGGTGGCCCAGCGGAAGAGTTCACTACGCAAGAACTTTACGACTCAAGTAACCAAGAGATTACTGAAGATCAGCCTCACAACAACTTACCTCCATACCTTGCATTGAACTTTATCATCTGCGCTAAATGAAGATTACACTAGGCGACATCAAGACTAACGTAGCACGCCTGCTAAGCATGGGCGGCACAGACGCTCGCGTCACTGACTACATCAACGAGGCTCAAGAGCGGTTGCTGTACAAGGGCAAGTGGGCAGGCACATACGCACGCTACGCCATCAACTCCAGCAACGGCACGATCACATGGCCGCGTGAGCTGGAGACGATTGAGTCTGTCGCCGTGGGTGATGCGCCAGCTATCGTTCGCAATGAGTGGTTTGAGTTCCTTGAGAGCGGGTACGGCATACAGGACAGCCAAGACTCCGACGCTAAGACTCTGATAGATCGCGGTGAAGCCTGCGTGTTCAGTGACATTGCAGGAACGGATAAGAAGCTGCGCCTGTACACCGGCCACACCAGCGATGCTGGCAAGCGCGTGCTGCTACAGGGTTACGATGCTAGCGGTAATTGGATTCGTTCACAGGACGGAACTAACTGGGTTGATGGTGAGTACGTCACACTAACAACCACGTTCGTTGATACTAACTCTATATTCTCTGAGCTGGTAGGAGTGCAGAAGGACGACACCGCAACCAACGTCACAGTGTACGAGCTGAAGCCAAGTGACAGCACCACTCGGCTTATCGCAGAGTACCAGCCCACTGAGGCCCGACCAAACTACCGTCGCTCGCTGATAGCTGGGTTAAAGGATAGTGGCGAGACTCGCGTCGTCACCATCGTCGGCAAGCTGCGGTTCATCCCAGCTAAGATAGATAATGACTGGCTAATGATTTCAAATGAGGCGGCACTGAAAGAGATGGTGCTGTCTATCCGCAAGGCGGAGAACAATCTACCGCAAGAGGCTGCTATCTACGAGAAGCGAGCTGTTGAGCTGCTTCAAGAACAGCTCTTGCACTACATGGGTGATGGAGCAGTGGGGGTACCACGGTTCCAGAATGTAGCAACCTTTGGCGGTGGAGGCGTAAGCAATTTACAATAGGACAAGATATGGGATTCCTCTCTAAGATATTCGGTAAGAAACCTACAGTGCCTGAGTTTACTCCTGTCGATTACGACAAGGAGTACGATGCAACATGGGACTACAACGAGGAGAACATCGAGCGATTCGGTGGCATCTCTCGTAAGGCACAGGAGCAGGATCAGCAGGCGTTAACGCAAGGGCTGCGCTCTGCCATCCCTAACTATGACGAGCTGTTAGCTTCTGAGTTCGACATCACATCATCGCTGCTGCGGGGTGAGCTGAGCAAGCGGGAGAAGGATCGTATGCGTGATCGCCGTGCTGCGTTGGGCTTATCCAGCGGCACACAGGACGCTGACCTTACGCAGTACAGCTACGCCCGTGACCTTGGGTTAGCTGAGCGCGACCTAATCAATCAAGGCATGGCCTACGCTGACAACCGTATCCGTCGCCAGTCTGCGTTCGTGGCGCAGCCAGTGAGCGTTACCACTATGTTCCAATCTCCGCAGGAACGCATTGCTCAGAAGATGAGCGAGCGTGACAGCAAGTTCAAGAGGGACAACTACGCAGCTAAGATTGCAGCCTCACCTGACCCAGTTATGGCTGGCATATTTAATAATATGGCGGCTGTCGCTGGAGCTAAGAGCGGCAAGGGCGGCAAGGGCGGCGGCTTCAGCGGCCTGTTTAGTGGCGGTGGAGGACTTGGCTCAGCCATTGGTACTATCGCTGGTGCTGCCATAGGTGGCCCCGCTGGTGCTGCCATAGGTGGACAGCTTGGCGGGTTCATTGGCGGAGCTGGTGGCGGAGGATCAAACGCTTCAGGTCTTGCAACCGATTACAGTTACAGCGCGAGTACCTATGGGGCGCAGCCAGTAGCTGGCCCAAGCGGAGGCTTTCATCAACCAATGTGGGGGCAAGGCGGGTTAGCCTACTCTACTAACTCTTATTCATCGGGTGCTAACTTCGGAAATCAACTATTTGGAATGTGATAAACTATCATGGCTATTAACCCTACAATCTCTGACATGAAATGGCTGGGAGAACCCGCCGATCTGGTTGGCAACTTCCAGAAGGGCCGCAACCTAGCTGAACAGTCTCAGCGCATGAAGCAATCGGCTGATATGCACCCGCTGAAGATGGCTGATATGAAGAGTGCCACGGCTGCGCGTGATGCTAACACTAACTTGGCGAAGCAGAGTTATGAGTACGGCCAGAAGACAATGGACTCAAAGGTTGAGGCGGCTAAGCACTCCACCAACTTGCTAGGGCAACAGGTTGAGTTCGGTGCAGCGACTATGAAATCAAGGATCGGCATGACCGAAAGCCTAGAAAGTCTTAGAAAGTCTCAGGCCGCAGTAGCAGCAGGCTCAATAGAAGCTGATAAAGACCTAAGAAGGGCAACCGCTGATCTTGCAAATGTTAGAAGCAAGATTGCTCAAGATACTAAAGCATCAGCCACCGAAGCCCAACGCGCAGCTAACTATGATGCGGTATTAAAATACAACACTGCCTTAGCAACCAATAAGTCCGACATAGATAGGTCGAAAGCTATTTCAGAAATGACCGTGCTTCAATCTGAGTACGCCAGCGCGACTCAGGACGCTAGGATAGTTAGTGGGCTTTACGGTATGTATCATAAGATGGCCGCAGACGACCATCAAATGTGGAGGAATAATAATGAGCAGGAGACTCACGTTCGCAAGGAGGCTTCGAGGAACCAAATGCAGGATGACATAGCATATTTACGCGCCGCCGACAGGAACGGGTGGATGAGTGATGTGGCTGAGTTCAACCCTCACTCATCCCTTGAGTCTGAGCAAAGGCAAGCAGTGCTAGATGAAAAGACAAGGCTGATGGGCAAGGCTGCGTATAGTAAATACAAAATGCAAAGGGACATGAGTGATGTTCAGGATATTGATACGCAATCTAGCGCGGATGATGCAGTAAGCAAGATTACTTCAAAAGCCATTAAAGCGGAGTTCAGGAACAATACAGCTTTCCAAGTGGATGGAGTTTACACTGCTGAGGGTCTTGCTGCTATTGATCGGTATGTGGAATCGGAAGAACTTAAAAAGCAAATCGGGGAAGAAGAGTTCGACAAGCTGGTTGCAAATCCTGCTCCGACTGCACGGAACCCATCAAGGGCGCAATGATTTCCGGCAGTTCCTCCCCTCTCCCAATTCGCTCCAAAGAATATCTGGGTGGCTCTTTGGTTATCCCTGAAGAGAATGCGCTGAAGGAAATGCGTAAGATGTATGCAAAGAAAGAGGCAGACTTCAAGGCTGGGTTTACTAAGGAGGAAGCCTCTTGGAGCAAGTACGGAGTCAAGGTCACAGGCAAGAGCGGTGAGGTATACAAACGCGAGCAAGCTGACAAGAAGCTAGATAACATAGCTAAGATGCTTACAAGCGAGCATTACTTAGATAAGTTTAATGACAACATTGAGGATGCAATGGCCTCTGCCTTCCTTTCAACAGACATGGTAATGGGTGACGTTCCGGTAATCAGGAACCCATCGGATGTTGCA